>OLNC01000121.1_pt1 | contig 96346 bp, 74 predicted proteins | sample 1672011 | NCBI WGS metagenome assembly OLNC01 (sample SAMEA3136636, study PRJEB25190) | human gut metagenome | biome: human gut; feature: human-associated habitat; material: faeces | place: Austria | collected 2013
AATCCAAGAGGATATATAGCTCTTTTAGAGTTTACACAGAATTAATTACAGTCTCGAATATGTTCTTAGAGGAGGTGTCTCCCGAAAGAACATATTCTTCTATTATGGGTAATTATAAATATAGAACATGCTTTTCTTGTGCTACAATTTCTTCACTATGAGTTACAACAATAACTGTTTTTCCCTGTTCACTTAACTCATGCAATATATTCATAACAATCTCACTATTTTTTTTGTCTAAGGAACCAGTTGGTTCGTCTGCTAATACAATCGAACATTTCTTTAGCATCATCTGAAAAAGAGTAGTTGATACGGAATACCATATCAGCAGAACTCTTCCAGTTGATCGTCGCTCTTTGAGTTTCTTAATTCGTTCATCAATCAACCTTCCTTTCTCTAATTGCTGTTCAAGTTCAGTAATTCGCTGTTCTGTTTCTGCAATAGCCGGTTCTCGCTGTCTTTCATAAGAGCGGTGGTCAATCAGATTGTCTATGGATAAATGCCGGTTACACATCTTTGCCCATTCGCTTCGCCATAACTCACAATTCTTTGGATTGTTCCAGCCGGTAGCGTCAGTCAGAACCCTTTTCCATTGTTTTCTGTTTCTTGCCCCGACTTTCTGTACTCCGTTTTCATCAAGTACCGGAATGCGGATTCCATGCCGATCAGGATTTTTCTTATCCTGCCACCAGTCCGGGTGGGATTCATCAACCACGATATTTCCGTCAGTATCTCTGACAAAATCCCAGTCCTTGACTTCCTTGCTGCCCCATGAGTGGTCTGGATTGAATGGTCGCATGGTTACAAGTAAATGCACATGTGGGTTCCCGTCACCCTTATCGTGTATGCTCCAGTCGGCACACATTCCCTCGTCCACGAAAGTCTTTTGAATATATTCGGTTGTATAATCAATCTGTACATTGAACCAATATCCCGGCGAAAAAGAAGGTTGGAGTGTATTAGAGTTTATCATAGCAGACAACGGAATCGGAATGTCAGAAGAATTCCAAAAACATATTTTTGAATCATTTTCCCAGGAACGATCTTCGTCAGACAGCGGAATAGAAGGTAGCGGACTTGGCATGGGAATCGTGAAGAAACTGGTGGATTTAATGAATGGCAAGATCACAGTTCAGAGCAAACCGGGAGCAGGTTCTACTTTTACAATCACGCTTCCATTAAAAATAGCAAATGCGGAAGAAAGGAATCCGAAACATGCAGACGGTCAGTTGAATATCAAAAAACTGGAAGGAAAAAGGGTTCTTCTGGTAGAAGATAATGACTTGAACGCAGAAATTGCAACGGAACTTTTGACGGAAGAGGGAATCATGATAGAAAGAGCGGAGAACGGCGTTGCATGTATTGATATGTTTAACAAAGCAAAGCAAAATTACTACAGTCTGATTCTGATGGATATTCAGATGCCGATTATGAACGGATATGAAGCATCCAGGAGAATTCGAGAACTGAAAGACGGTAACAAATCACAGATTCCAATTGTTGCAATGACAGCAAATGCGTTTGAAGAAGATAAGAAGATGGCTTTGGCAAGTGGCATGAATGATCATGTTGCAAAACCAATAGATATGAATGTATTATTGCCGACTATTATGAAATATATGTAAAGGAAGAAAGAAGGACACTGATTTTTGGAAAATGCGTGGTATTTCAGAAATGTACTTGTCAGTGCAAACTATAATAAGCTAAAAAACTATAATTGAAATGGGTATATGTCAGATATGTTATTGACATATGCCCGTAATTGCACTATTATATAAGAAAAGCAAAAAGGAGCAGTTTATGCCAAGGCCAGTAAAATGCAGAAAAGTCTGCCATTTCCCGAATGTTCTGGAATTTTTTCCGACAGGTGATTATGAGAAAAAAACTCCCATTGTTCTGACAGTCGATGAGTATGAGACAATCCGTCTTTTGGACAAGAAAGGTTATAGTCAGGAGCAGTGTGCTGAATCTATGCAGATTGCAAGAACAACGGTTCAGCGAATTTACGAGATTGCCAGAAAGAAAATAGCAGATGCACTTATTGACGGACATCCACTCAGAATTGAAGGCGGGGATTTCAGAATCTGCGATGGTCAGGGAAGTAACTGCAATCTTGGAGGATGTTACAAGCAGGAATTTTATCAAAAATATGCAGTGGAAAAAGGAGAGAGTATAATGAGAATAGCAGTAACATATGAAAACGGACAGATTTTTCAGCACTTTGGACACACAGAGGCGTTTAAGATTTACGATGTAGAGGAAGGAAAAGTAGTACATTCAGAAGTAGTAGATACGAATGGAAGCGGACATGGTGCATTGGCGGGAGTTCTTAATGCATTGAATGCAGATGTTCTGATTTGTGGCGGAATCGGAGGCGGTGCACAGATTGCGTTAGCGGCAGCAGGAATTAAGCTTTTCGGAGGAGTTTCCGGAGATGCGGATAAGGCAGTGGAAGCTTTTATTAATGAAACACTGGATTATAATCCAGATGTTAAGTGTTCTCACCACGAGCACAGCCACGGGGAAGGACATACATGTGGCGAGCACGGATGTGGAAGCCACAGCTGTCATTAAGAAAAATTCTTGTGATCAGGATCGACAGCAGGGATGTAAGTCCGAAGTGTACAAGTATGTAGTTTGACGGAGAAAGTGTGCGTTCAGATATTGAAATCTTTTATCGGATATGTTAAGATATTTTTAAGTTCATAGAAAAAGATAAAAGGTGCCGGAAGTCGGCAGTTTTGTAAGAAAAATAATCCAACGCTGTTAACTACGATTGGAGCAGCAGAGGGTTATTTTTGGTTACAGGAAAAACGACGGATGGTTAAAAGGGAAACAGGTGTAAATCCTGTACGAATCCATCACTGTGATAAAGGAGTACCGATTCGAATACTGGTCACTGATGCGGATTAACAGATCTGTGTTGGGAAGGCGGAAGCGGTGCAATGATCTTTCAGTCAGGAAACCTGCCGGTTGTCTGGTATCGGGAGAACGGTACCCTGTGAAGAATAATAGATACTCAAAGGAGAAGAAGAGATGAAAAAGAGAATGATTGCCTTAGTGGCAGTATTCGCTATGGCAGTTGGAATGCTTGGCGGATGTGGAAACAACAGCAGTGCAGATGCAGGAAAAGACAATGCAGTCAGTGCAGCAGGTGAGACAAGTGCAGCAGAGGAAGATTCCGATCAGGCGAAAGCGGATGAAGTAGCTGCATTGATCGATGCGATCTATGTACAGGAAAGAACAGACAAGACAGATGAGCAGTGTGAGGCTGCAAAAGCTGCATGGGATAAACTGACAGATGCTCAGAAAGAATTAGTAGAAGGTGAAAATGCTGATCCGGATTATTTCGGAAGAGATACAGGTGATGCGTCCAAAGATGATCCGCTGAATCAGGATGAGATTGGAGAAAATGAGATTCTTGTTGTAAGTTTTGGTACATCTTTCAATGACAGCCGTGTAGCAGACATCGGTGGTGTCGAGAAAGCAATTCAGGCAGCAAATCCTGATTGGTCTGTAAGAAGAGCATTCACGGCACAGATCATCATTAACCATGTACAGGCAAGAGATGGTGAAAAAATCGATAATGTAGATCAGGCACTTCAGAGAGCTATTGATAATGGTGTAAAGAACCTGGTTGTTCAGCCAACTCACTTAATGCATGGTGCTGAGTATGATGAACTGGTAGAGGCACTTGATAATTATAAAGATAAATTTGAATCTGTAACAGTTGCTGAACCGTTACTTGGTGAGGTAGGAGCAGATGCAACAGTTGTAAATGAAGACAAAGCAAAAGTAGCTGAGGATATTACAGCAGAAGCAGTAAAAGATGCCGGATATGATTCTCTGGAAGCAGTAAAAGCTGACAGTACAGCATTCGTATTTATGGGACATGGAACATCTCATACAGCAAAAGTAAGCTACAGCCAGATGGCTTCCCAGATGGCAGCACTTGGATACGATAACGTATTTGTCGGAACTGTAGAGGGTGAGCCGGAAGAGACAGCTTGTGAAGCAGTTATTGAAGCAGTAAAAGCAGCTGGATATAAAAATGTTATTTTAAGACCATTAATGGTTGTTGCTGGCGATCATGCAAACAATGATATGGCAGGCGATGATGATGATTCCTGGAAGAGTATGTTTACAGCAAGCGGAAACTTCGATAAAGTTGATACACAGATTGCCGGTTTAGGTGAGATTGAGGCTGTTCAGCAGATTTATGTGGATCATACAAAAGCAGCTATTGATTCTTTAGGTAAATAAGAGATACATAGCGTAGTAAAAAGTAAAAAATGATATCCAATCTCACAGCAGGAATGATTTTTTCGTTCCTGCTGTGAGTTGCGTATGGAAAAAATACAGATAAGTTTTTGATATGTGGATATAGAAAAGTTGTTCACAGGAGAAAGGAAATATGAAAAGAAGAATTGCAGTATTAGCAGCAGTATTTGCACTGGCAGTTGGCATGCTTGGTGGTTGTGGAAATAATGCACAGCCGGCAGCAGACAGTACAAAAGCGGAAGAAAACAGCATGGATACGAGCGCGCAGGATGAAATTGTGAAGGATACTGCTGATGAAGCACAACAGCCTTCGGATGACGTACAGATACCGGCATTGGAAGATGGTATATACGATGCTGAATTTAATACAGACAGCAGCATGTTTCATGTTAACGAGGCAAATGACGGACGTGGCACCTTAACGGTAGAAAATGGAAAGATGACGATTCATGTCAGTCTGACATCCAAGCACATTGTGAATCTGTTTGTGGGAACAGCAGAGGATGCCCAGAAGGATGGAGCCGAGATTTTACAGCCTACTACGGATACCGTTACTTACAGTGACGGATCTACAGAGGAAGTGTATGGATTTGATGTCCCGGTAGAAGCATTGAATCAGGAGTTTGATCTGGCACTTCTTGGAACAAAGGGAACCTGGTATGATCATAAGGTCAGCGTATCAGATCCGCAGAAAGTAGAGTAGAGGGATTTCTCAACAAATGAAAAAGAAAAAAATAGCGGCAGTTATTTTAGCTGTCATGATAGGTATTACCGCATTTTCCGGATGCGGGACGAAGGAAAATAAATCACCGGCAGATACTTCCGGTACAGGATCCAGTGTGGAAGCACAGGAGGATACCGGCAAGGAGGCGGGTGCCGGTACAACGATGCTGGAAGATGGAATGTATTCTGTCAATGTGGAACTGCAGGGCGGCAGCGGCCGTGCTACGGTAGATTCCGTGGCAAATGTGACGGTGACGGATGGTCAGGCGATGGCCACGATTGTATGGAGCAGTACATATTATGATTATATGATTGTAGATGATGAAAAATATCTCAATGAAAATGAGGGCGGAAATTCAACGTTCACCTTCCCGATCACAGGAGTTCCATGTGAGATGGAGGTAATCGGGGATACCACTGCAATGAGCACACCGCATGAAATTGAATATACGCTTGTATTTTCTTTTCCGGAAACCACAAGCTTCAATGAGCTGAACTGTGAGGGACATATGAACCTGGCATATGCCGATCAGTTCAGCATAGAACAATATGGAGCATATAAACTGATAACGATCGTTGATAGCGGTCGTTATTTGCTTGTCCCGAAAGGTGTGTCTGTGCCGGCCGATGTGCCATCAGACATCGTGGTGCTGCAGCAGCCGCTGACAGATGGATATCTCGTTTCCAGCGCAGTCATGGATCTCGTATGTAAGACAGGAGCACTTTCCTGTATTAAGTTTACCGGGTTAAAAGAAAAGGACTGGTATGTGCAGGAAGCAGCAGATGCCATGAAAGCAGGGGAACTGGTATATGCTGGAAAGTACAATGCACCGGACTATGAACTTCTGCTTGGGCAGGGGTGCAAATTTGCCATTGAAAACAGTATGATCCTGCATAATCCGGAAGTTAAGGAAAAATTGGAAGAACTTGGAATTCCGGTTCTGATCGAGCGTTCCAGTTATGAGAAGCATCCGCTGGGACGACTGGAGTGGATCCGGCTCTTTGGTGTGCTGTTTAATCAGGAGCAGAGTGGAACGGCATTTTTCCGGGAACAGGTAGAACGTGTACAGCCGATTCTGGAAAAAGAAAATACAGGAAAGACCGTGGCATTTTTTGCGGTATCATCAGATGGAACGATCACCGTCCGCAAACCGAATGATTATGTATCTTCCATGATCGATCTGGCAGGAGGTGTATATTCCCTGAACGGATATCTGGAGGAAGAGGATAATGCACTTTCTACATTGAAAATGCAGATGGAGGATTTTTATGTAGCAGAGAAAGATGCAGATATTTTGATTTATAACGGAACCATTGAGGGCGAACTGAATTCCGTGGATGAGCTGATCGCAAAAAACAGTCTGTTTGCTGATTTTAAAGCAGTTCAGTCCGGGGATGTCTATACCACGGGCGGCAATTTTTACCAGGAAACAAGTGCGACCTGTGATTTTATCGAAGATCTGAACAAGATTCTGACGGATAGTGGTGATACAGATTACCGGTTTATCCAGAAATTAAAATAATGACAAACAGCGATTTTTCAACCGGAAACGGCAGATTTTGTAAATTGCAAGCAGAAATATTGCCGGAAATACGCTGAAAAGAGAAGGTAAAGGAAGTTGAAAAAGTGAAAAAACGGTATACGATAGCATTTATAATATTTGTCTGTGCATTGTGTGCCCTCTTTCTGTGGAATGTAGGGGTAGGCAGTGTCAATATGTCTTTGGGAGATTTTTTTGCGATGTTTGGAAAAGACGGCAGTGATTCCACGTTGTATCAGATTATCTGGAAAATCCGTCTGCCGCGTATTACAGCAGCAATCCTGTTAGGAGGCGCATTGTCTGTATCCGGTTTTCTGCTTCAGAGTTTTTTTCAGAATCCAATCGCGGGTCCGTATGTGCTGGGTATTTCTTCCGGTGCAAAACTGGTAGTTGCAATGACTATGATCATCTGCCTGCAGAGAGGAGTTGCATTGAATTCAGCCGGAATGGTAATTGCGGCATTTGCAGGCTCCCTGATTGCCATGGGTTTTGTACTGCTGATCTCCTTTCGAGTGTCGAAAATGTCATTGCTGGTGGTTTGCGGTATTATGATCGGTTATATTTGTTCCGCCATTACAGATTTCTGTGTAACCTTTGCAGATGATTCCAATATCGTCAATTTGCATAACTGGTCACTGGGAAGCTTTTCAGGAATGACTTGGGAAAATGTGCAGATGATAGTTGTGATAGTTGCGGTTGGTGTAGTCATTACCTTTTTGCTTGCGAAACCCATTGGGGCTTACCAGATGGGGGAAACGTATGCAAGAAATATGGGCGTGAACGTGAAGCTTCTGCGTATCGGCCTCATCCTGCTCTCCAGTATGCTTTCTGCCTGCGTCACTGCTTTTGCGGGACCGATCTCTTTTGTGGGTATCGCAGTGCCGCATCTGGTAAAACTGATGACCAAAACAGCAAAGCCGATTATTCTGATTCCGGGATGTTTTCTGTTTGGCGCTGTAATCACATTGTTTTGTGATGGAATTGCAAGAACACTATTTGCACCGACAGAAATCAGTATCAGCTCCGTGACGGCAGTATTTTTGGTACCGGTTGTCATTGCGGCAATGCTGAGAAAGCAGGGGAACAGATGATGGAACTGAGAACAGAAAATTTAGTAGTCGGATATGACAAACATCCGCTGATCAAAAATGTAAATCTGCGTGTGAAATCCGGAGAGGTTCTGACATTGATCGGACCAAATGGAGCCGGAAAATCTACAATATTAAAAACAATAACAAAGCAGCTGAAAATATTGGGCGGTGCGGTGTATATCGGAGATTCATCCATGAGCAATATGCGGGACAGTGAAATTGCCAGAACTCTTTCTATGGTTATGACGGAACGTCTGCAGACAGAGCTGCTCAGCGGCAGGGATGTGGTGGCATCCGGACGTTATCCGTATACCGGAAAATTTGGTATTTTATCAGAGGATGACTGGGCGAAAGTCGATGAGGCCATTGCGTTAGTACATGCGCAGGATGTGCAGGATCAGGATTTCCGAAAAATGAGTGACGGACAGCGGCAGCGTCTGATGTTGGCCAGAGCGATTTGTCAGGATACAGATATCTTGTTGCTGGATGAGCCAACATCTTATCTGGATATGGGATTTAAATTGGATATTCTGGCAAATATCCGCATGCTTGCCAGAGATCGGAATTTAGCAATTATTATGTCCTTACATGAACTGGATCTGGCACAGAAAGTGTCGGATACAATTGCCTGTGTAAAAGGAGATCATATCGACCGCATTGGTACACCGGAGGAAATATTTGCAGGTACGTATGTGCAGGAATTGTATGGCGTGTCTGATACCAGTTTTGACCCAGTTACCGGAGAAGTGTTTTTGAATCCTTCCAGGGGGACACCTGAAGTGTTTGTTATAGGCGGAGGCGGAAGCGGTATCGCCGTATATAATCGTCTGCAGCGGCAAAGTATCCCTTTTGTGGCAGGTATTTTGCAGGAAAATGATATGGAATATCAGACTGCCCGTGCACTGGCGACGGAAGTTATTTTTCAGAAGGCATTTTATCCGCTGGAAGAATCCCAGATCGCAGATGCAAAAAAATGGATCGATCAGTGTGAATCGTGTATTTGTACACTGGATCCGGAAAAATTTGGTCCACTGAATGAAGCCAACCGGCAGCTTATGGAATATGCGAAAGAGAAACAAAAACTGGAAGTAAGAAAATAAATATTAGAATGTGTAAACAAGATTTTGGTGTTTTTCTGCCTGAATCCCAGTATAGTATGATAGAAAAAGTCGTTGACCGTTCAATAGATGAATGGTCAGCGACTTTTTTACATTTGACAGGAAACTAGATCGATTTTCCTATCCGATAAAAGTACTTCGTATAGATATTATCCGTGTGCATTTTAATAGATTATCTTTTTTTGGAAGAACTTTCAAACTGATATTCATTTCCCGGAAGAATTGCATTCAACACGATACCAACAATAGCTGCCAGAGCAAGGCTGGTCAGTGTGATGGCTGTACTGCCGATATGGAAAGTCAGACCATTTGAAAAACCGAGACCGCAGACCAGGATACATGCTGCGATGACAAGATTACGGGATTTTGTCAGGTCTATTTTGTTCTCCACAACGTTTCGAATGCCGACAGCGGAAATCATTCCATAGAGAATAAAGCTGATTCCGCCAATGATGGCTGCCGGAAGAGAACTGATAATCTCTGCCATTTTTGGTATGAAGCTGAGGATAACCGCATAGAAGGCTGCCAGACGGATGACTCTCGGATCATATACGCGGCTCAGCGCCAGTACGCTGGTATTTTCTCCGTAAGTTGTATTTGCCGGTCCACCGATTAACGCAGAGAGGGCAGTTGCCAGACCATCTCCGAGCAGTGTGCGGTGAAGTCCCGGATCTTCGATAAAGTTTTCTCCTACCGTTGCGGAAATAGCAGAAATGTCTCCTACGTGTTCCATCATGGATGCAATAGCGATCGGTGCCATGGCAAGGATAGCTGTGATATTGAATTTACAGAGAAAAAACTGTGGTACACCAACGATAGCTGCATTAGCCACACCGCTGAAGTTTAAGATGGCGCTCCCATCTGCGCATGTCATTCCGGCAGCGTTCATGATCAGTGCTGCCACATAGGATACGATGATTCCCATGAGGATCGGGATGATCTTGAACATACCTTTGCCCCAGATATTGAAAATAATAACAGTGGCAAGTGCGATCAGAGCCAATGGCCAGTTGGTGGATGCATTGGAGATCGCAGAAGGTGTAAGGCTCAGTCCGATACAGATGATGATCGGCCCGGTTACAACCGGCGGCAGGAAACGCATAACGCGTCGTACACCGATAACTTTGATGATCAGGGACAGAAGCAGGTAGAGCAGTCCGGCAATCAGTACACCGCCGCATGCGTAAGGAAGTTTTTCACCGTAGCTCATGTCAGCAAAGATGCCCGTGTCCAGATTTGCGACTGTCTGGAAACCACCCAGAAAGGCGAAAGAAGAACCGAGAAATGCCGGTACTTTGAATCTGGTCATCAGGTGGAAGAGCAGCGTTCCAATTCCGGCACAGAACAGTGTGACCTGAATGGATAAACCTTCGCCGTGGAAATACGTGTTTACCAGTACCGGAACGAGAATCGTTGCACCGAACATGGCAAACATATGCTGAAGACCAAGAATCAGCATTTTCGGAAGGCCAAGCGTTCTTGCATCATAGATGCCGTTTTCGTTTGTTTTCATAAATACATTCTCCTATTTTATGATGATTTGATAGTTATAAATCTGACATTCAAGAATGCCCTCGGCATTCTTGCTGCGAGATGCACGTCATGCAATGCATGATATATTCCTCTGTGCATCTCTGCAATCCTGCAAAGCAATTTTAATATCAGACTCTAACAAATCAGTATAACGGAAATTCTTAGAGAGAGCAAGGGAATTACAATGATTTCGGTTGACTTATAAATGTGAATCCGTTATTCTTGAAGAAATGAGAAGTGTTATTAGGAGGTTTTTTCAATGGAAAAAATGGAAAATGTATATGTAATGGATCATCCGCTGATCAAGCACAAAATTTCAATGATCCGGAACAAACATACAGGAACAAATGAGTTTCGTAAACTGATCGAGGAAATCGCAGTGCTGATGGGATATGAGGCACTTCGCGATCTGCCGATTGAGGATGTGGAGATTGAGACACCGATTGAGACATGCATGAGCCCGATGATCTCCGGCAAAAAGCTTGCCATCGTACCGGTACTTCGTGCAGGGCTTGGTATGGTAAATGGTGTGACTACACTGGTTCCGTCTGCGAAGATCGGACACATCGGTCTGTACCGCGATCCGGAGACCCATGAGCCGCATGAATATTACTGCAAATTGCCGGATCCGATCGATCAGCGTCTTATCGTTGTCGTAGATCCGATGCTTGCAACCGGTGGATCCGCTGTTGCAGCAGTAGATTATATCAAAAAGCATGGCGGAAAAAATATCAAGTGTATGTTTGTCATCGCTGCACCGGAAGGTGTCAAGAGACTGCATGAGGCGCATCCGGATGTACAGATTTATATCGGACAGCTTGACCGTGAGTTAAACGATCATGCATACATCTGCCCGGGACTTGGTGATGCCGGAGACCGTATTTTCGGCACAAAATAAGAAAGGTGAAAAATCGAAAAATAGTGTGTGCATGGCATACAGTAGAGAGCGTAAGTATGCTTCGGCATAGTTGCGCTTTCTTTATAGATGAAAAAATTTAGAAATCGGAAAACAGAAATCGTATGAGGAGAGGGTTATCATGAAACTGCGAAAAAGAGGATATGTAGGAACCACATCCACAGTAATGTCACAGCGCGAAAAAGACAATGCTATTCTTGCGAGAGAAGCGGCGGCGGAAGGTTTTGTGTTATTAAAAAATGAAGCGCAGACATTGCCGTTGAAGCCGGGGACAAAGATTGGTCTGTATGGAGCGGGAGCGGTGCGTACCATCAAGGGTGGAACCGGATCCGGAGATGTGAACAACCGGTACAATGTCAATATTTATGATGGTCTGAAAAATGCCGGATATGAGATCACCAGTGTGGAATGGCTGGACGGATATGACAGTTGCTACATCCAGGCTCGGGAGAGCTGGAAGTCGGAAATTTTCCGAAAACTGACAGAGGAATGTAACGGAAACTTTTTTGAAGCATATTCCACGACTCCGTTTTCCATGCCGGCAGGAGCAGCAATAGATGAAGCAGCGGCAAAGGAAGATGGGGCGGAAATCGGTATGTATGTGCTCGCCCGGATCGCAGGAGAAAATGCAGACCGCCGGGATGAAGCAGGAGATTATTATATTACAGAGGAAGAACGGGCGCAGATCGCGGCATTATGTGAAGCCTATGAAAAAGTCATTCTGGTGGTAAATACCGGTGGACTGATTGACCTTGCATTTACGGATGAATTTCCGAATATCACAGCGGTCCTGCAGTTTGTGCAGGCCGGACAGGAGGGCGGTAATGCACTGGCAGGCGTAATCTCCGGAAAAGTGACTCCTTCCGGAAAGCTGGTGGATTCCTGGGCTCTGGATTATATGGATTATCCGAATGCTGCATATTTTAGTCACAAGAGTGGAGATATTTACCGGGAAGAATACCGGGAAGGCATCTATGTAGGCTACCGGTATTTTGATACGTTTGACGTTCCGGTGCGTTACAGTTTTGGATATGGTTTGTCTTATACAGTATTTGACATAAAAGTAAGTGGTATTTCCAAGCAGATATCCGCACAGGGAAAACCAACACTGTCAGTCTCTGTGGATGTGATAAATACTGGTGCAGCGTATTCCGGAAAAGAAGTGGTTCAGGTGTATGTATCCTGCCCACAGGGAAAACTGCCAAAAGAATTCCGTCGTCTGGCAGCTTTTGGAAAAACAAAACTTCTGGCACCGGGGGAGACGCAGTCACTTACACTGAGCATGGATCTGTACCAGTTGGCCTCCTATTCCGAGGAACAGGCGGCATGGCTGCTGGAGACAGGTACTTACGGTATCTGGGTGGGAAATGCGTTATCTACCGCGGCCCTTTGTGGCACCTTTGTGCTGGATGAGACAAAAGTACTCGTGCAGTGTGAACATATCTGTCCATTAAAAGAATCATTGGAAGAACTTCAGCCGGATAAAGCAAAGCTGGAAGAAAAACAGACAGCATGGCTGCGGAAGGCAGAAGAACGGAAACTGCCGAAAGTACAGATTTCTGCGAAAGAGTTGCCGACAGAGACGGTAGTTTATGAAAAATTACAGGATCAGTATCCGGGCAGAGCAGGTGAAATCGTGGATCAGCTTTCCACAGAAGAATTGATTGCATTAGCAACCGGAGATCCAGCGAAAGATCAGGGAGCGAGTGCACTCGGCTCTGCGGGACAGACGGTTCCGGGGGCAGCGGCAGAGACAGTCACTGTGGCTGAAAAAGCTCCGTATTATGTGGCGAGCATCGTGCTGGCAGACGGCCCGGCGGGATTGCGTCTGCGTAGTGAGTATCAGGTCAGAGAAGACGGCAGTATCGATGGCGGAGATTTTCTGGATGGATTTGAAAACGGATATTTTGCGGAGCCGAAGGAATCGAAGGGAATCGTATATCATCAGTATTGCACTGCAATTCCGGTGGGAACACTGCTGGCGCAGAGCTGGAATCTGGAACTGATGCATACACTTGGCAGGATGATCGCCGGAGAAATGAATGAATTTGAAGTGACACTTTGGCTGGCACCAGGCATGAATATACACAGAAATCCACTGTGTGGCAGAAATTTTGAATATTATTCAGAAGACCCGCTGCTGGCAGGAAGTATGGCAGCAGCTATGACACAGGGCGTACAGTCAATACCTGGGTGTGGTACGACCATTAAGCATTTTGCATGCAATAATCAGGAAGATAACCGTATGGGTTCCGATTCAATCTTATCTGAGCGGACATTGCGCGAAATCTATCTGAAAGGATTTGAAACAGCGATCCGCAGTGCCCAGCCGATGGCGATGATGACGTCCTATAATCTGATTAACGGTGTGCATGCGGCAAACAATTACGATATCTGTACGAAAGCGGCACGCGATGAATGGGGATTTGCAGGTGCGATCATGACAGACTGGACGACAACGACAGATTCCACCGCCGGTGAGTGTACGGCAGCAGGCTGTATGAAAGCCGGAAACGATATGGTAATGCCGGGAGATATGCGGGATCATGCGAGCATCCGTCAGGCATTGAAGGATGGAACGCTGGATATCCGGGAACTGAAACGCTGTGTATATCATACGATAAAAATCATTTTGCAGTCCAATCAGTATGAAGATGTAAAATCATAAATCAGGTATTTTCCTCAGTTTGCGCTTTGATTTTCTCTTCATCCATGCTGTCCAGCTGAATATCGGGAAGCAATTCAAAATAAAAGTCCTGATATTTTTCTGCTAGGGCAGCAATGCATTTTGTTTGCAGGATTTGGAATTTTGACAGTGAGATAATGTCTTTATCAAAGGTGATGTATACACTGATCCAGAGTCTTCGACCGGTACGGACAATGTCGTAATACAGGTTTTTATGCCCATAGCCGCCAATGATTGGTTCCACAGTGGCTTTGATATCATCAACGGTCTCTGCTTCCGGTGGCCACAGCATCAGATCACGGAGGCCGGTGATGACTGTTTTGATCGGTGTCGGCAGCATAAAGGCTGACAATATGATGGTGATGATCTGATCCAGGTACGGTGTCAGACGCTGAAACCATGCAAAGGGGACGATGATCGGGAGCAGAAAGGCCACCGCCATTCCCAGGGATACCACGCAGTCAATTTTCCAGGTCTGCAATTCAATATTCACCAGTGGTGAACTCATATGTTTGTTTTTGAAATAAAGGCAGATAGCCACGGTCAGACTCAGGAGACAGGCAAAAAGCTCAAAGGCGGAAATCGTGTGAAAGGATACTTTATGTCCGCCGTGCAGTAATAGATGAATATTGTTAAAAATCAATCCAAAGGTAACCGCTGCCATAATAGCACCTTTCACTACTACAAACCCGGTCTCTATCTGGGTATATCCAAAGGGATGCTGTTCGCTGGAAGGACGGTAGAGCAGCGGAATCAGAAAAATGGATGGAAGCATCATAAAAAATTCGACGCTGTCGTAAACTGCATCCAGAAGAACTGCCTGAGAACCGGAAAAAACAGCCATCCCGATTTCTACGATGGCAAAGACCAGGCTGCCATACAGTGACAGGCTCATTGCAGATTTTTCTCTTTTCAGTGTTTTCTTCCCTACATGCATATTAAAACCTCTTTTATCCTATCTGTGTATTTTGTAAAATTGCTAAAATATAAATGGACTTCCGTATTATGTGCACATTCGTCAAGCGGATATCTGTAATCTACTTATGCGGTGTATTTTTTCTGATCGTGTCACATCAGTTGTGCAAACAGCCGCAAGATTAACTGTCCAAGGCGTAGATGTGCACCGAGTCCGGTTTTGTACTTTTCTGTCACGTCCCGACATTGTGAAAATGTATGTCTGAAATCATGCTTTATATCCATGACAGCCGGGCAATCCACCATAAAACAACCATTTTCAAAGTGATGATACAGACTGCGGTAATCCAGATTGATGGTACCGCAGGTAGCCATACGATCATCGGCAATGCTCATTTTTGCATGGCAGAATCCGGGAGTCCATTCAAAAATGTGCACACCGCTAGAAACCAGCTGATGATAAAAAGAGCGGGTAACACTGTATACCATTTTTTTGTCAGGAATTCCAGGTGTGATGATACGGACATCCACACCACGTTTGGCAGCCAGAGACAAAGCGTGTGACAGTTCATCTGTAATGATCAGATAGGGGGTAATAAACCAGCAGTAATGTTCTGCTTTATTTGCCATGCTGATATAGACTTCTTCCCCCACCTGTTCATCATCCAGCGGACTGTCAGCATAAGGCTGGACGTAACCGTGTTGTACTGCCTTATACGGTTCATCCGGCAGATACGGTTCAAAGGAACGGTCACTTGGCAGATTTTTTTTGATTGCATTCCACATTTCAAGAAATGTGATGGTGAGAGATCTGACCGCATCTCCTTCCAGGCGGATGCCGGTATCTTTCCATTCTCCATAGGGATGAGAAAAACCAAAGTATTCATTTGCCAGATTATAGCCGCCGGTAAATCCTATTTTTCCATCAATAACAGTAATCTTACGATGATCACGGTTGTTCAGAAATAAATTAACACCCGGAACAAAGGGATTAAATACCCGGCAGGCAATGCCAAGAGCTTCCAGTTGTTTTGCAAAATCATGATTGAGAAAACTGATGGAGCCCATGTCATCATAAAAAACGCGGACTTCGACACCTGCCTGTACACGTTCTGCCAGTACAGTCTGAATCTTCTGCCATGCGTCAGCATTTTCAATAGCATGATATTCCATAAAAATAAATTTTTCTGCTTTCGCCAGATCGGCAAGCTGTGCTTCCAGCCCCTGTACTGCTTCCGGATAATAAGTGACATCCGTATTCTGATAAACAGGGTAGGCTGCGTTGCGGTACAGATAATCGGAAATGCTTCCGGCAGGTGCACAGTGCTTTTTTAACTGCTGGGAAATCTCATGATTGGGCGGCAGGCATGGCAGCAAAATGGCATCTATTTCCTGATAACGCTTGCGCATATTGCGGGTTCCTTTGTTTGTCTGAAACATCAGATACAGACAAACACCGAGCACCGGCATGACAAGAATCAGTATGATCCAGGGCATTTTCAGGGATGATGTTTTATTTTTGCTGTAAATGTATAAAACAAGAATTAAAACAAGAATTTTGGTCAGTGCATTGATCCAGGGCATCTGTGTATTCAGATGATTCATAATAGAAAGAAAAAAAGCAATCTGAAGAAAAATTGCCAGCAGACAGAAGAAAAGTCGTTTGATACTGTTTTTTGTCTTACGGTTACCTTCTATTGTATGATGTTCTGTTTTTCTCATGTTGCATGCCTCCTGTCTGCATCCGGGTACAAAAATGTTCCTTCGTACCGTGTACGTCTGTACGAGCGGTATAGTATAGATTATGATACCATATTTTCTTTACACGGCAAGTAAAAATCTGCTACAATAGGAAAAAAAGGAAAGGAAACAGTTATGTATCGGATTTTTTGTGTGGAAGATGATGAGACCATCGGAAAAATGATAAAGCGGCATCTGGAAAAATGGGAGTATGACGTGCATGTGGCAAAAAATCTCAGTCAGGTTATGACGGAGTTTGCTGCTTTTGACCCGCAGCTGGTGCTGATGGATATCCGGCTTCCTTTTTATAACGGATATTACTGGTGTACTGAGATACGCAAAGTGTCAAATGTGCCGGTGATTTTTCTGTCCTCAGTGGCAGACAATATGAATATCGTTATGGCAATGAACATGGGCGGAGATGATTTTATCCCGAAGCCTTTTGATCTGGAAGTATTGACGGCGAAAATCCAGGCATTGCTGCGAAGAAGTTATGATTTTGCGGGAAACAGCAGTATTATGGAGCACAAAGGCGCAGTACTGAATCTCATGGATGCCACTTTGACCTGGGCGGGACAGCAGCTGGAATTGACCAAGAATGAATTGAAAATCCTGCATGCGTTGCTGGAACATAAGGAAAAAATTGTCAGCAGGGAGGAACTGATGGAGAAACTATGGGAGAGCGATGCCTATGTGGATGAGAATACGTTGTCCGTGAATGTGAACCGGCTGAGAAAAAAACTGTCAGCTGTCGGACTGGATGGATTTATTCTGACGAAGAAAGGAATCGGGTACCGGATCGGATGAAAACATGGAAAAGTTTTGTCAAACGAAATATAGAGTGGATGATTCTGTCAGCAGTGTTGTTTTTTCTGCATGTATTATATCTGTTCCTGATCGGCCGAACAGGGGATGATCTGATCTATGCGGGAATACTGGATCTGTGTATCATTACGGCTGCCGTATGCATGGCATATATCCGCTATTACCGAAAAGTGCGGTATCTGAAAGGTATACTGCAACAGCCGTTTTCCGGGGAATTGAAGCTGCCGGAGACGGAGGATTTGACAGAGGAACTGCTGGGACAGCTTGCGGAAAATGCAAATATCGAGCGGCAGCTGGCGGTCAGTGCCGCGGCCAGACAGCAGTCGGAGATGAAAGATTATTATGCGAAGTGGGTGCATCAGATCAAGACACCGATTGCGGGACTGCAGCTTTTACTCCAGATGGAACGTGGCGAACAGGAGAACGCAGAGTCCGGTGAAAGGATGACAGAAGAATATCATATAAAGCAGCTTCAAAATCTGACAGATATGGAAGAGGAACTGTTTCGGATTGAAGAATACGTGGGAATGGCGTTACAGTATCAACGCCTTAACAGTAATTCAAATGATTACATTTTGAAACAGATATCGCTTGACACCGTGATTCGTGAAGTAATCCACAAATATGCCAGGATTATGATCCGCCGGAAAATCCGATTACATTATGAAAAAACGAATGTGAGCGTTATCTCCGATGAAAAGTGGCTTGCCTTTGTGCTGGAACAGTTACTTTCAAATGCGGTCAAATATACCCAGGGAGGTGAGCTTACGATTGAGGTGCAGGAAGAACCGCAACAGATCTGGCTGAAAATCCGGGATACCGGCATTGGCATTCGCAGTGAAGATATCCCAAGGGTGTTTGAAAAAGGATACACCGGGTTTAACGGACATGAGGATAAACGTTCCACAGGAATCGGTCTGTATCTGTGCCGGGATGCATTACAGAAACTGGGGCATACGATTCGGATACAGTCGGAAATAGGGGAAGGAACGGTCGTAACGGTTGGATTTTACAAAGATACGATTGATGTTAGAGACTGAGAAAAGCTATCCATCCATAACTTGCGGTTATGGATGGATAGCTTTTCTGTATTTGTGAAGAATCTGTGAACAACTTATAATAATAAGCAACGGACATAGGGTTCGAAGGAAAAAGGAGGAGAAGGTTTTATGAGAAGCAAAAAAGTACGTGCTGCAATGATCGCAGCAGCAGCTTGTCTCTCTTTTACAAGTGTAGTTGCACCATCCGCAACTGCTCTGGCAGCCGGTTATACCGGACTTGCGCAGGAGGCAAACGGAAACTGGTATTATTACAACAACGGACAGAAAGTGACAAGCGGTACAAATCTGGTACAGAATGAATATGGCTGGTGGTATGTGAAAAACGGTCAGATTGATTTTACTTATACCGGACTTGCCCAGAACGAGTATGGTTGGTGGTATGTGAGAAACGGAAAAATTGATTTTTCCTATACCGGACTTGCCCAGAATGAATACGGCTGGTGGAGAATCGTAAATGGTATGGTTGACTTCGGCTGCAACAGCGTAGAAAACAGCGAGTACGGCTGGTGGAAGATCGCAAACGGTAAAGTAGATTTCGATTATACAGGAATTGCTCAGAACCCGTATGGCTGGTGGAGAATCGTAAACGGTGCGGTAGACTTTGGCTGCAACAGCGTCGAGAGCAATGAGTATGGATGGTTCTACTTAAAAGACGGTAAAGTAGACTTCAGCTACAACGGTCTGGCAAGCAACCAGAACGGTGAGTGGATGATCGAGAACGGTGCCGTAACATTCAATTACACAGGCGCTTACATGGACGCAGAGGGCAAAGGCCATGTAGTGGAGAACAGCAAAGTGAATAACGGGCTGGTAGCAGATATTGATTACCTTAATGCAAAGCAGAACACGGCTCAGTATTTTGACTATTCTGAGAAAATTGCAGAGCAGATGAAAGCATATCCGGTAAATCCGGAAGCTGCAAAGATTGACATCGCAGCAGAAGATGCGAATGGTGCTTCCGGTGTTGTACTGACCGCATCCAGAAAATCTCAGGGTGATTACTGTCTGAATGCTCTGGTAGCAGGACACAAGATCAATCTGAATGCAACCGGTGACAACAAAGTTGCAACCGCAGTAAGTTCTAATGCAGACAGTGATATTAAAGTAACAGACGGAAATGTCTCATTCACACCGGCAGCCATCAATGCAGATGATCCAAGCGATGAAGTGATCACTGTTACTATGACAGACGGCACAGAGTACCGTGTACATACCGTCAATGAACTGCTTCCGGGCATGGATATCACAAATAATGGTGTAAAAGCATCTGACGCAGGTGTCTATACATTTGCACTGGATCATTTCTTCCTTCGTGTAAATACAGAGGGTGAGTTAGTATACTACCGTTACATTCCGCAGTATGAAGTAAAAGTAGATGACCGTGATGAACTTGGTGTAAAAGCAGAAAACATGGCAGAGAATTTTGCCGCTCAGGATGCCATTGACGGAAGTCGTTACTATACAGCATTCATTGAGCTTGAGCCGACATACAGAAACGCTATGGGCGGATTTTCCAGCGGATATTATCTTGTAATGGATGAAAACTATACAGATATCGATGAAGCTACTTTAGCAGCAAATGATGATGAGAAACATTACCATGGCCAGGGTTATCTGGATCAGCATGAGTTTGTTGTACTTGGCAAAGATCATTACATCAACCTCAGCTACACACCGGTACTGGCAGACAACCTTCCGGAGACAGTAAAAGGTCTGGACGGTGGAAACACTGCGTATGTATGGGTAGGCATCATCCAGGAAGTAAAAGATGGAAAAGTCATCAAAGAGATTAACACAGGTGATTATCCATTATTATATGATTCCGCAGTAGAGTCTATCAATTACAGCGAAAGTACACTGGACGGCGCTCCAACTTCCATCGGACAGCAGACAGTTCAGAAGAACTTTGCAGCTGGTGTAAAGGATTACGTTCATGTAAACAGTGTGGATTATACATTAGATGCAAACGGAAACACAGATAAGATTCTTGTTTCCATGCGTGATCAGAGTACAGTTTACCAGTTTGATTTTAACACAGGAGCAATCGACTGGATTCTTGGCGGTAAAGCATCCACTCTGAAAGGTTATGAGGGATATACTTCTACACGTACCGATGACAATGGTGTAGCATTCCAGGCATTGACGTTCGGACAGCATTTTGCACGCTATACAAATAAAGATGAGAATGGCATGATCACAGGCAATACACAGATCAGCGTTTTCGATAACCATACAGGTATCGGACCGTTCCTGACATCTCCGACTTATCCGGGAGCACCTGCTACACTGACACGTACTTTACAGGTAAGCATCAATGAGAAAAAAGGAACTGCAAAAGTATACAATGCGATCAAAGGTACTGACCTGACAGACAAAAATGGAAAATACCATATCGCAAGTCATTGCGGAAGTGTACAGTATGACAGTGATACATCCGTAACCATCGGATGGGGACTTCACGGTGTTATCGATAATATTCCGGCATTTGTTCCGGATCAGGCAAGAAAAAATCTGGATGCAAACTATCCGGATATTGCACTGAAACAGGGATGCCGCCCGGTATTTACTGACTATAACATGGCAGCAGGAACCATTTCCTTCGAGCTGACACCGGTCAGAAACCAGATGAACTCAGACAGTCCGGATCCACTGTTCTCTTACAGAACTTACAAAAACGCATACTAAAACAGAAGCATAAATACGTTGCTTTTCAGATGAAAAGATACAATCCCGGGGAAATATCCCCGGGATTTATTGCGTCTGAGGGGAAAAAAGTGTAAACTGATTTTATCTCAGTCGAGAATATGCTCGCTTTTATAAGTAGGAGTGCAAGCACTGCCTGAGAGAATGATGGAGTTTTGCGTATTGGGAGGAAGGATATATGAGGCTGGAACAGATATCGTATTTTCTGAGTGTGGCAGAGCACGGCAATATCACGGCGGCTGCAAGATCACTCTACATTTCTCAGCCTGCACTGAGCAAACAGATCACGTTGTTGGAACAGGAGATCGGTCTGCCGCTGTTTGAACGGCAGGCCAGAGGGGTCACCCTGACCAGAGCTGGCATGCAGTTTCAGAAGGATCTGAAAAATATATTAAAAGAATTGGAAAATGCCAAGAAGAATGCGGTCCTTGCAGGGCGGGCACAGAAACCACTGCTGAATATCGGCTGTTTTGACGGTGTTTATTCGGATGATTTTCTTCCAGCCCTGTACGAATATCTGCGAGAGGCAGCACCGGAGCAGAAACTGGTGCTGCACAAATGTGATTTTGTAGAAGGAAATGAATACCTCCGAAAAGGAAAAATTGACCTGTGGCTGACTTTGGGGTCTTCCTGGGAAGAGACGGACGGATTTTTAAAGAAAGAGCTGCTTTATCGGAAAGGTGCCTTGATCTATTCTGCCAAATCTCTGCCGGGAAAGAAAGAACAGCCCGTCTGGGAAGATTTCCGGGATGAGCCTTGTATTCTGATCAAAAAGAGCCAGAGTCCGACGATGTTTCAGCATTCGCTGGATACGCTGGAGATGCTGGGATTGGATACCGGAACCATTGAAGTCGTGGAGAATATCGGAACAGAACTCAGTTATGTGAAACTGGGACGGGGCTACTGTTTGTTGTCGGAAGAGGCGATTCAGGGAAGCGGGGAACTGCGAAGCATACCGCTGCCCGAGGGACGCGGCGTTGATGTGGTGGCAGTCTGGCCGGAGGAGAATGAGGCATTGACGACATTGCTGGAAGCATATCCTAATCAGATATAGCGGAGATACCGATGAAGCATAGCGGAATAGAAGATGCAGGTGTATTTGACCGGATGGATGTGCGTTATTGTGGAAATAAAAATCGGAGAAGATTTGGAAAGTGTTTGGGAAAACGATGATAGAAGGATTTGATGAGATCGTACTGGCGTGGGAAAAACACGAACTTTTTTATAAGGAGCTATATGAGAAAAAGAAGGGGAATCCGGCAGAATACCGCAGATTTCTGTCACAGCTGAATGTGGAGGATCTGCGGGAGGAAGGACTTGTGGTTCCGGATCTGTATGACACTTTTGAGATTTACGGGGAAACGACACCGATCTTTGATCTGAATACGGACATTGCGGTGTGGAAGCATTCCCGTTATACACCGGCTTATCTGCATGCGCACCGGTATTTTGAGATTGTATGTGTGGTGAGCGGACATGCACGACACCGCGTCAGCGGCGAAACTGTCATGGAGTTGCAGCCCGGTGATATCTGTATCCTGCCGGATGGAGTCTGCCATTCACTGGAAGTCATAAATGATGATGGCATCGTGATCAATGTCATGCTCAAGAAAAGTACCTTTCAGTATACTTTTTTTGATATTTTATCTTCGGACAATCTGCTGTCCCGTTTTTTTCAGGATGCACTGCTGGAGCACAAGGAGAACAATTATTTGTTCTTCCGTACCGGAAATGAGGAAGACGATACGATTGAGTGCTGTATCAAGGCAATGTTCCTGAATTATTATAAACATCGCAAATATTATGACAAAATGATAAAACATCTGGTGTCATGTCTGTTTATTCTTTTACTCAGAAACTACAATAAGTATTATATTCCGGACAAAAATAGTCAAAAAGAACTGAAGATTATGCGGTATCTGCAGGAGCATTATGCGGATGCCACGCTGGAACATGCGGCGGCATACTTCAATTACAGTACGTCGTATTTCAGCAGAATGGTAAAGCACAATACCGGGTGTAACTTTACGGAACTTCTGGTGAAATACCGTCTGGAGCTTGCCTGTCGCCTGCTGCGGGAAAGCAGACTGAAAGTCGGGGAGATCTGCGAGATCATCGGTTACCGCAACCTGGAACACTTCAACCGGCAGTTTCGGAAGGAATTTGACCGGACGCCGACCCAGTATCGCAGGGAACATCGGGGTAATGTCAAAAAAGATCAAATTTAAGGGTGAAAATCCGGGTATTAAAAATGTACCTGTATTTGTACAATAAAACTATCAACCGCTTGGGGGAAAAAGGAGGAGTTTTATGAAAGCGAAACAGGTATTAGGGTGTCTGTTGTCAGCAGCAATGGTCACATCCTGTCTGCCGGGAACTGCATTTGCAGCAGGAGCAGCGAACAAACCGACGGACGGCGGCAAAGAAGCTGTAAAAGCAGATGATACAGCGGGAAAAATTGTATCAGAGACAACCGGAACGAAGGAGAACGGCATTGCGACTTGCGGCGCAGTGAAGGACGATGGTATCGTGACCTACAAAGTCTATCTGCCGGATGGATACAGTGAGGATATGAGTTATCCGACCGTTTATCTGATGCCGTATGACGGTTACAGTGCTGACATTTATATCAACGATGGAATTGCAGAGACACTGGACAGCATTATGAACGGCGAAGATGCCATTCCGATGGTTGTAGTTATGCCGGAATTTACCGAGACACAGGATTATGACACACTGCTTGGAGAAGTAGTTGCGGATGTGGAAGCAAAATATTCCGTAATCCCGGACAAACAGTACCGTGCGATCCTCGGTGTGAACGTAGGCGGTTACATGGCATATGAGAATGCACTGGTGGCAAAATCAGATCTGTTCTATGGTGTGGGTTCCCATATGGGTGATTTTATCAGTGAGGCAAATCCATATCTGGAAAAAGGTGCCATTACAGACAATCTGCCGGACAGTTCTGTGATCCGAAGCGGTGACTACTATTATTACATTGACGCTCCGAATGGCGATGCAGCTACGACAGTGGCCGGAGGAACAAAAGACATCGGTTACAAACTGGAAGTAAATTCCGGTGCATACGGCGCACTTGCAGAGCGTTACAGAAACTATGGTGGAGCCACATCCGATCTTCAATATGTGGAATATGCGGTACTGGCAGGAAATGCGGATGCAGATTATTATCTCGCTGCACTGGGACGTTCCATGAACCGTTTCAGCACCAGATTTACTGAAAATATATATGACGCATCACTCAGCTGTACACCGCAGGCGGTTACCTCTGATGTAAAATCCGCAAAAGCAGAAGTGACACTGACCATGAAAGAAGATATTGCAAAATTTGCAAAAGAAATGCCGGAAGTGGAAGTAACTGTTCAGATGTCTGATCCGGACAGCGGAGAGATCTTAGATACTCAGACAAAAAATGTCAAAGAACTTGCGGCAGGTGAGAGTACAAACATCGGCTTTGATCTGGATACCGCAAAAATGGCAGACGGAATCAACACCACACTGACCGCAGAGGTATCCTTTATGGGAATGTCTCATCAGGCAGGCAACTTGTCCATGGTGGCAGTACAGGATACCGGTACAGCAGATGATGAGCAGCAGGTTGACCTGATGGGCGACTGGTATTTTAAAGCTTACAAACCATACTCACGCAATGATGCTAGTACCGTAGAACTGGATAAAGTAGCAAACCTCACAGAGCAGGAGTATACAAGCTGGGGAGTTGTTCAGCCGTGCCTGGGCTGGTGGACCGCAGACTTTGATGAGTCTCTGGGCGGAAATGCCAACTATTCCGGATATGCATGGTATGTAAGAACTTTTGACCTGCCGGAAGAAAAAGATTTCAAGACAGAGGGACTGGTTGTGGCAGTCGGCTGTTTTGATGAGTCAAATGAAGTATATATCAATGGAAAACTCATCGGTTCCAACGGTATTAACTTTAACGATGAGGGTGTCGGCTTCTATGACGGATCCAATCCGTGGGATGTAAATAATGTATATGCACTGGATTCCAGCGTCCTGAATTACGGTGGAAAGAATACCATTGCAATCCGTACCTGCAACAGCAGCGGTGGCGGCGGTTGGTATCAGGGACCGGTAGGAATCTATACCGTAGCAGCTTACAATAAAGCAGCAGGCAAACCATCCGTATACGCTTCTGATGATATCGCCGGTGCGGTAAAAGAGGCGGCAGCTGCACAGCAGAATGCTCTGGAAACAGAGAATATCGAGGCTTACCAGAATACACTCAGTGTAGAGTATTACGAGTCCGGATATGACAGAGCAAGACGTGTGGCACAGGCATCTGACTGGATGAATATATACGACAATATCAAAGTTACCGATACCGGTGTGGGCGTATTTGTGGATGGAGATTTGTATAATTATCAGGCAGCCCGCGTGATCACAGGCGAAAAAGACGGTGAGACCGTTGAAATCCTGAACGATCCGGAAGTATCCGAATATTACAAAGTAGAAGATGGACAGACAATCATGTACGGAAGCCATTCCAGATTTTTCCAGGATGATTATGTATCCGAGGCACTGGACGGAACAACACAGACATTCCGTGTATATCTGCCGGAAGGATATTATGAGGAAGGAAATGCACAGCGTTATCCGACCTTATATCTGCTCCATGGAATCAACAGCCAGAGTACGACATATGCCATTGACAAAATTGACCAGGTGCTGGATGAAGCGATTGCAGCCGGAGAGATCGAGCCGATGATTGTAGTCATCCCGGATGATCCGACGAAATCAAGCTTCTGGGGCGGAAAATATGCGGATATGGTTACCGATGATCTGCTTCCGACCGTTGATAAACGGTATCGCACCATTGATGATGAGAGATATCGCATGACATCCGGCTGCTCCATGGGCGGTGGCGGATCCGTAAATATCGGGATGTTCAATTCTGATCTGTTCTCCGGTGTCATCAGTTTCTATGGTGCGATCCGTATGGTAGAAAATGGATACACGGCAGCAGCACAGACTCCGGACGGATATCTGAATCAGTTCTCCGTATTCCTTGCATGCGGAAATCAGGATATGTATGCATTTTATGATGATCAGGAACTGTTAAGCCGCGTGCTGACAGAAAAAGGAGTGGAGCATTTCCATCTGATCGACGTGGGCGCACATGATAATATTTTCTATCTGCCGCAGTTTGTACCATCTCTTGCATATGTAACAGGTCATATGTATCATACAGAAGATTCTGCAGAAATCCTGAGCGGAACTGCAGACGTAAATGTAACAGACAAACTGGAAGTAACATACAATGTTGCAGTAGGAGATAAGGTTTCTGATTACCTCAATCAGGTAATGGCTCTGGATGGCACAGTTTCCACACCGGATCTGAGCATCCCGGTAGAAGTCGTAGTTACTCAGAATGGCGTAAAAGTAGCTGATGTAACAGATTATCAGACCGCAGGAGCAGCAACAACACTGACCAATACTATCTCCATTCCGACAGATGATCTTGATCTGAATGCAGATTATACCGTTGATGTATATGCAACTGTACTGGAAAATACAGCATGCATCGCAAGCACAACCGTAAGTTCTTACCAGACCGGTATCTACAATGTGGATGGTGAGGATGTATATTATGTAGACGGACAGCGTCAGTACATCACAGGCGTGGTTCAGGTAGGTAATGCATGGTACAACCTGGTAAACGGCGTAGTTCAGAAACAGGTAACCGTAGCAGGTAATGCATACGGCTGGTGGTACATTAACGAAGATGGTATCGTAGACTTCAATTATACCGGACTTGCACCGAACACCTATGGTTGGTGCTACGTGGAAAACGGAGCAGTAAGCTTTGCAGCAAATGGTCTTGTATACGACAGCAAATACGGCTGGTGGTATGTAGAAAGAAGTGCTATCAACTTCGGTTACACCGGACTGGTACAGAACGCATACGGCTGGTGGTACGTGGAAGGTGGAGCCATCAATTTCCAGGCAACCGGACTGGTGCAGAATGCATATGGCTGGTGGTATGTGGAAAACGGAGCCATCAACTTCAACTACAACAGTCTTGCACCAAACGCATACGGCTGGTGGAAGATCACCGGAGGTCAGGTAGACTTTGGATTTACCGGTTATGTAAATTACGGTGGAGTAAACTACCGCGTGGTAAATGGACAGGTTCAATTTTAATCTGATTAAGGGAAATCGCCATTGATAGGTCTTATTGTTCACTGCTTATTGAGGCGGGAATCATCTTACATTTGATATAAGGCAATATAGAACAGGAAAACGGGAAGTCTCCGGCAGAAATGCCGGGGGCTTTTCTGTTGCATTTTGTAAAAATTAAAAAAAAATTTGAAATTATGTTTGTTTGAAATTCTAGTTGTTTCGAAAAAGATTTGCTGATAAAATAAACGAAATAATGAGTAACAGTGCTTTTTGAGTGGGATATGGTTTCTGCTTGAAAGACAGGAATGTGAAACAGAAAAATCAGAAGAACTTGAAGAAAAATAAGAGGGATAGAACAGAATGATTAAATTTACAGATGTTTCCTTTGGATTTCCACAGAAGGATTTATATAATGAGATTTGTTTTGAAATCGTGGAGGGCGATCACGCAGCACTCATTGGCAGCAACGGCACCGGCAAGAGTACACTGATCGACATGATCATCCACACGGATGACTATTTATACGACGGAAAAATTGAGAAGGATGAAGCCGCACGGATCGGTTATATTCCGCAGTTTGTAAAGCATGAAGCAGAAGAAATTTCCGCTTTTGATTTTCTGGCAAAACCATTTGTGGAACTGCAGAAAAAATCAGAGGCAATCTGTGCGGAGATGGAGACTTCAGAAGATATGGACGAAGTTTATGGCCGTTATCAGAAAGTATTGGATGAGATGGATGCCATTGACGCATACAATTATGATTCCAATATCCGAAAAGAACTTGCAATTGCAGGGATGACAGCACTGGAAGACACTTCTGTCACAAAAATTTCCGGTGGAGAGTTCAAGCTTTTATCTATCATCCGGAGTATGCTTTTGAAACCGCAGCTTCTGATCATGGATGAGCCGGATGTATTTCTTGATTTTGAGAATATCATCGGTCTTTCCAAACTGATCAACAATTATGAGGGAACCATCATTGCGATTTCACATAACCGACTGCTGTTAAGCCAGTGCTTTGATAAGATCCTGCATCTGGAAAACAAGGAACTGCAGGAGTTCCCGGGCACTTTTACAGAATATAATCAGGCGATGCTTGAGACAAAAGTGCAGATGGCAGAGCAGGCTACAAAAGATGCTGAGTGGATCGCCGTGCAGGAGAAGCTGATCGAGAAGATCCGTTCAGAAGCAACTTATATTGATAATCCGGCAAAAGGAAGACAGCTCAAAGCCCGAGTATCTTATCTGGAGCGGCTTCAGGCAAGACAGTGTAAGAATCCGTTTATTGAAAATCATGGTTATGACTTTACCTTCCCTAAGGTGGAACTGCCGGAGGATTTTGAGCCGGATCATGCACCGGTTGTGATCTCCGTGAAAGATTATGCACTTTCCTTTGACCGGGACTTACTGAAAAATGTTTCCTTTGATATTAAGGCTGGTGAGAAAGTGGCCATCGTTGGTGCAAACGGAACCGGAAAATCCAGTATGCTGAAGGATATTTATGAGAGCATGAAGTCAGATGCTGACCGTATCGGTTATTACACTCAGATTTTTGACGACGATTCGGAGCAGCTTTCCGGTGGCGAGCGGAATATCAAACAGCTCAGAGCATTGTGCGAGTCAGATGCGGAAATACTGTTCCTGGATGAACCGTCCAGCCATTTGGATACCTATGCGCAGATTGCCCTTGAAAAAGCGATCAAAGAGTATCAGGGAACGGTACTTATGGTAACACATGATTTCTATACCGTTGCAAACTGTGCAGACCGCATTTTATTACTTGAGAATGGCACGGTCCGTGAACAGAGTGGCAGAGCATATCGCAAGAGTATTTATAAAAAATATTTTGAGAGCGATATTTTTGAGGCAGAGCGCATCCGTGTGGAAAAGGAAGTGCGGATCCATGCACTGCTCAGAGATGGTAAGTGGAAAGAAGCGAAGAACGTATTGTAGGGCATCTGACAAAAACTTTGAAGAAACGTATAAATTCAGAATAAATAATGTTGAAGAAATGCATACTCTGTGATATTTTTTCCTATCTTATCGATTCACATCCGCATCTTACAAAAATGTAAGATTAGAGGCAGAAATGTAAGCCAAATCAATGGATTGCATTTCTGCCTTTTGTTATGATAGTCTCAACAAAGAAACAAGCATGCTGAAATAACAAAGAAAAACATTCTGCAAAACATGAAATTATGAAAATTATGAAATGTCGGACAGAACACAGCAAAGGAGTGACTATCATGGCAATTTTGGAAGTAAATAATGTGAAAAAAATATATACGACACGATTTGGCGGCAATCAGGTGCAGGCGTTGAGTAACATCAACTTTTCCGTAGAAAAAGGCGAGTATGTGGCGATCATGGGGAATCCGGTTCCGGAAAAACAACCTTGCTGAACATTCTGGCAGCGCTGGATAAACCAACCTCAGGAGAGGTTTTGCTGAACGGGAAAAATCTGGTATCTGTAAAGGAAAAAGAGATTTCTGCGTTCCGCCGGGATCATCTGGGATTTGTATTTCAGGATTTTAATCTTTTGGATAATTTTTCCCTAAAGGATAATATCTTTCTCCCACTGGTACTTTCTGGTGTGGATTACAAGGAGATGGAAAAACGCATCCGTCCGATTGCGCAGAAGCTTGAAATTACCGAACTTCTGGAAAAATATCCATATGAAGTGTCCGGCGGGCAGAAACAGCGTGCAGCAGTAGCCCGTGCACTGATCACCAACCCGGAACTGGTTCTTGCGGATGAACCGACGGGCGCGCTGGATTCCAGGGCAACGGACGGACTGTTGAAGCTTTTTTCACAGATCAATGCAGAAGGACAGACCGTTGTAATGGTAACGCACAGTACAAAGGCGGCAAGCCACGCAAACCGCATTCTATTTATAAAAGACGGTGAAGTGTTCCATCAGATTTATCGGGGAAACGCGACAAATGAGCAGTTATATGTGAAGATTTCCGATGCGTTGACCGTATTGACGACAGGTGGTGAAGAGCATGAATAATATTTATGTACGTCTGGCAAAGACAAATATTCAGAATAACCGGCAGCTGTATCTGCCATACATTATTTCAGGCATCGTTACGGTGATGATGTTTTACCTGATGATGTTTATCAACAATAATCCGGGACTGAAAAGTATTCCGGGATCCGTAAACCTGAAAACAATTATGGCGCTTGGTGTCGGTATTATTACTATTTTTGCTTATATTTTCATTTTTTATACCAATAGTTTTATTATCAAACGCCGGAAAAAAGAGATTGGTGTGTACAATATCCTGGGTATGGAAAAACGACACATTGCGAGAGTTCTTGGGTTGGAAACTGTTTTTGTGGCAATGCTTGCCATCGCAGGTGGTATTTTATCAGGTATTATATTTTCCAAACTGATCCTGATGCTGCTTTACCGTATGCTGGGATTTCAGGAGAGTGTATCATTTTATATTGCCAAAGCAGGAATTGCGTGGGCGGTCATTGTTTTTGGTGTATTATATATGCTTACGTTGCTCTACAATCTGCTGCAGATCCGTCTGGCAAATCCGATCGAATTACTGCACGGAGGAAATGTGGGAGAAAAAGAACCAAAGACCAAAGGTGTGATGGCAGTTGCAGGAGCCGCATGTCTGGCTGTGGCTTACTATATTGCAATTACCACAGAAAATCCAATGGAAGTGCTGATGAAATTTTTCCTTGCAGTTGTTCTAGTAATTGTTGGAACTTATTTTCTGTTTACCGCAGGAAGTATTGCTATTTTGAAAATGCTGCGTAAAAACAAAAAGTTTTACTATAATAAAAAGCATTTTACGGCGGTATCCGGTATGTTATATCGTATGAAACAGAATGCGGCCGGATTGGCAAGCATCTGTGTGTTGTCTACCATGGTGCTGGTGATGATCTCCATGACGGTCAGTATGTTTGCCGGTGTGGATGATGAGCTGAAAGAGCGGTATCCGTATGAGTTATCCTATAGCGTAGATGCAGATAAAATAGAGGAATATCCAGACTGTCAGGAGATTTATCAGACGATTGCAGATACAATCGCAAAGCAGGGCAGGGAAATGACGGATTCTTCGATGTTCAGTTACTTTCAGTTATTTATGAAGAGAGAGGGTTCCATGTTTGAGTTCATTGATCATGATACGGACTTTGCGGATTTGTCGGAAATCACTTTTCTGACGAGAGAAAATCTGCTTGCCTATGACAGTTCCCTGAAACCAGCAGATGTTCCGGAACCGGAAGCTGGCAAAATCGACATTTATAGTAAAAACGGGTACGATGAAAGTGTATTTTGCTATCTCGGACAGGATTTTGCAGTAGATCACAGTTTCAGGTATGAATTAGAAGCGGATACTCATCTTTCGGTGAAGGATAGTCTTTATGTGGTTGCGGATGAAGCTACCCTGAGCCGGATGTATGAATTGCAAATAGCGGCAGGAGCAAATGCAGATGGTTCCGGTATGTATTCGCTTTATCGGACAGAAATGAATTTTGAATATGATGGAACAAAAGAAGAAAAACTGGCGTGTGAAGATGCCGTCAGTAAGGCGATTTCCGCTCATGGTCTGGATGATTCCGGTTATCTGTGCAGCAGAACCGAAAATGAAAAAGGTTTTTATGTTTTATATGGAGGACTGTTTTTCTTAGGGCTGTTCCTTGGCATTATGTTTCTGATGGTTACGGTTATGATCATTTTTTACAAACAGATTTCCGAAGGGTATGATGACAGAGAGCGTTATATTATTATGGAAAAAGTAGGTATGAGCAATGCAGAAGTAAAGGCATCGATCCAGTCACAGATCCGAATCGTATTTTTCCTGCCGCTGGTGATGGCAGCTGTGCATGTGGCAGCAGCGTTTCCGATGATCCGACGGCTGCTGGCAATGCTGAGCCTGACGAATGTGTCATTGTTTGTGACCTGCCTGCTTGTTACAATTCTGGTGTTTACCGTGATTTACTATCTGGTTTTCCGGATTACATCCAGAGCATATTATAAGATTGTATCCAGATAAAAATAGAAAATTTATCGCCTGAAGTTTTGGTGTTACTGTATGTCAGCATGATCGATATATGGAGAAATATGCTGCGTGAACTGTAATGATAAAATTTCAGGCGATTTTGCGTAAAAAAATACCTTTGCTTAGTTGAATTTCAGCGAATTTAATAGTATAATTTCCGTAGATTGTTAGAATTATAACAAAGAAACTGGAAAACAGATATGAGGAGGAATCTATGATGCTTAACTGGAAAAATTTAGATACCCTTGCTTCCTACGAGGAGCTGAAAAAAGTAGAGCCTGTCAATGTGGCAGAGGCAATGTCCGGAGAAAACGGCGCAGAACGTGTAAAAAATTACAGCATTCCGATGATGGATGGTCTTACTTATAATTATGCTGCAAAAGCAGTTGATGATAAAGTGCTTGCAGCGCTGGCAAAACTTGCCGGGGAAGCACAGTTGATTGAAAAATATGAGTCTCTGTACAACGGAGCAGTGATTAATACAGGAGAGAACCGTCTGGTACTTCACCAGCTTACCCGTGGCCAGTTAGGCGATGACGTAGTGGCTGAAGGCGTAAACAAACGTGAGTTTTATGTAGCACAGCAGCAGAAGATCGCTGATTTTGCAAACAAAGTACATGCAGGCGAGATCACAAATGCAGCAGGCGAGAAATTTACAACCGTTGTTCAAATCGGTATCGGCGGAAGTGATCTAGGTCCGCGTGCCATGTATCTTGCATTAGAGAACTGGGCAAAAGTAAATAACAAATTCAAAATGGAAGCAAAATTCATCAGCAATGTGGATCCGGATGATGCAGCAGCCGTATTAAATTCCATTGATGTGGCACACTCCATCTTCATTCTGGTTTCCAAATCAGGTACAACCTTAGAGACACTTACAAATGAATCCTTTGTAAAAGATGCTCTTGCAAAAGCAGGTCTGGATGCTTCCAAGCATATGATTGCTGTAACAAGTGAGACATCTCCGCTGGCTAAGAGCGATGATTATCTGGCAGCATTCTTTATGGATGATTACATCGGCGGTCGTTATTCTTCTACATCCGCAGTTGGCGGTGCTGTATTATCTCTGGCGTTCGGACCAGATGTATTCGCAGAATTTCTGGCTGGTGCAGCAGAAGTAGATAAAGCAGCTACAAACAAAGATTTGTTAAAGAATCCGGAAATGCTGGATGCACTGATCGGTGTATACGAGCGTAACGTACTTGGTTATCCGTCCACAGCAGTTCTTCCGTATTCTCAGGCACTGAGCCGTTTCCCGGCACATTTACAGCAGCTTGATATGGAGTCCAACGGAAAATCTGTCAACCGTTTCGGAGAGCCGGTTGATTATGTAACCGGACCGGTGATCTTTGGTGAGCCTGGTACAAACGGACAGCATTCCTTCTATCAGTTACTGCATCAGGGAACAGACATCGTACCGCTTCAGTTTATCGGATTCAAAAACAACCAGATCGGTACAGATGTCGTAATTCAGGACAGCACAAGCCAGCAGAAACTGTGTGCAAATGTGGCTGCTCAGATCGTTGCATTTGCCTGCGGTAAAGAAGATGAAAATCGCAATAAAAACTTCGAGGGCGGACGTCCTTCCAGCATCATCATCGGTGAGCAGCTGACACCGAAGACATTGGGTGCATTACTGGCGCACTTCGAGAACAAAGTAATGTTCCAGGGATTTGTATGGAATGTAAACAGTTTTGATCAGGAAGGTGTACAGCTTGGTAAAGTGCTGGCAAAACGTGTACTTGCACATGAGACTGACGGAGCACTGAAAGTGTACAGTGATCTGTTGAATATTTAAAAAAATTCATTTTTGTAAAAGATGAGAAGAATGCTATCGCATGAAATTTATGCGGTAGCATTCTATTTGTAAAGCCGAAGGATATCGAAATCGCATCTGAGATTCCGTTCCCGGCACGTATTGCGTTCTGTCGTGGACCGGTTGGCGAAGAAATTGAGCTTTTCCATGAAAAATAAAGAGAGGAAGGGAATATATAAGTGAAAAAAGGGAGAGCAATTGCGTTATTGCCAATTGCGGTGTTTTTAGTTCTGTATTTGGGACTGGGTATTTTATTTGAATATATTATGAAGATTCCAATGGGATTTTATAATGTACCGATTGTGTTTGCTTTTTTAGTGGCAATTCTGGTGGCATGTCTGCAAAATCAAAAGGTCAGTTTTGAAGAAAAGCTTGGCATTATGGCGCAGGGACTGGCAGATAAAAATATTATTACAATGCTGCTGATCTTTCTGACTGCAGGCGTGTTTGTCGGTGTGGTTGGTCGCAGTAGTGCGGAAAGTGTCGCATATTTTATGTTGTCGATCATTCCGACGAGGTTTTCTGTGGCCGTTTTATTTGGTGTGGCATGTTTTGTTTCACTTGCCATGGGAACATCAGTAGGAACGATCACCTTGCTGACACCAATTGCGGTAGCGGTATCAGCTGCTTCCGGCTTTGGTCTTCCGCTTTGTGTGGCGTCGGTCATTGGCGGATCCATGTTTGGTGATAATCTGTCTTTTATTTCGGATACGACGATTGCAGCCTGTAACGGGCAGGGATGTGCGATGAAGGACAAGTTCCGGGAAAATTTCTGGATTGCACTTCCGGCAGCGGTTGCGACATTACTTCTGATTTTAATTCTGTCTTTCCGGACGGACATTTCCGGATCCGTGACAGAGAGTTATCATCTGCTTCAGATCGTGCCGTATATTCTGGTACTGGTGGGTGGCATCATCGGTGTCAATGTGTTTGTCGTGTTACTGATCGGAATTGTGTCCGGTGCGATCATTATGCTGGCGGCGGGCCATATCAGTCCGGCAGATCTGTTGGCAAATGTCGGAAACGGTGCTTCCGGGATGTTCGAGACCAGTATGGTGGCGATCCTTGTGGCAGCACTTTGTGCATTGATCCGGGAATATGGCGGATTTGATGCATTACTGGCGGGCATCCATAAAGTATTTAAGGGAAAAAAAGGCGGTCAGCTTGGAATGGGACTGCTGGTTGGAGCCATGGATGTGGCGACTGCAAATAATACCGTGGCCATCGTTATGGCAAATCCGATTGCAAAAGAGATGGCGGAAGAGTATGGGATTACACCGCGAAAGACAGCGTCGATCCTGGATACATTTTCTGCTGTTTCCCAGGGGATTATTCCGTATGGTGCACAGATGTTGGTGGCGATTTCAGCGGCGCATGAACTGGGATACGATCTGTCGGCATTTCAGATCATGCCGAAGCTGTTTTATCCGATTTTGCTGCTGTTTAGTTCACTGATATTTATATTCCTGGTGCCGCAGAAGGAAAGAAGAGACATATGAATTACGATGGAATGATTTACCGTCCGCCAAGTGAGGCGTACAGCCTGATCTTGCAGGTGACTGTGGGATGTGCGCACAACAGCTGCACATTTTGCACGATGTACAAAGAAAAAAGCTTTCATGTAAAGCCTTTGCGTGAAGTGGAAGAGGATTTAAAAGAAGCACGAAGCTATTATGGAAACCGCAGTCTGCGGATCTTTTTGGCAGACGGTGATGCACTTGTGCTGTCACAGGAAAAACTGTGTACGATCTTACGTCTGTGCAGACAGTATTTTCCGAAGACAGAGCGCATTACTTCTTATGGAACCGCACAGGATATTTTACAAAAATCAAAAGAGGAACTTCAGGAGTTACATGAACTTGGTCTGGATATGATCTATCTGGGGGCAGAATCCGGAAGCCCGGAGATTCTGGAACATATCCACAAAGGTGTGACGGTGGAGGAATATGTGCGGGCAGCGGGGCGTCTGCGCGGAACCGGGATCCGCCTCAGTGTGACACTGATCTCCGGTCTTGGCGGGCAGAAAATGTTGGAAGAACATGCGGTTGCCTCGGCAAAATTAATTACAGCCATGAAACCGGACTATCTGGGATTTCTGACCTTGCTTCTGGAGCCGGGAGCACCGATGCTGCAGGAAGTAAAAGCAGGAACGATGCAGCTTCTGACACCGGCACAGGTGCTGGAAGAGATGGAGCTGTTTTTAACACATGTGGATTCGGAAGGAACCGTATTTCGTTCCAATCACGCTTCCAATTATATTTCCCTGGCAGGCAATCTGAACAGGGACATTCCGGCGATGCTGGAAAAAATTCAGAAAAGCAGGGAGCGGGATGCATTTAAAAACGAGTCTATGCGTAGATTATAAATGAATAAAATATTGTATGGCAGGAAAATTTTTCAAATTTCCTGTCATATTTTTTTGCCTTTCTGCATATAAATTACCTAGAAATAAAAGTGGAACTTTGGGTTACAGGGGATCCGGCTTTATTTCAGGAATGGAGATGGTGAAATGCGAAAAAAATGCAAAAGACCTCTCACATTTTTACTGGCGTTGCTGCTTTTTTTTTCACTGACCGGGGCATCTGTGCAGGCAGAAGAATCTACGAAAGCAGGTAGTTCTGATAAGGCACAGACGGTTGTGATACAGGAGGAGAGTACGCAGAAAGAAGATGATGTGGGAGCGGCTGCATCCACGGAAGAAAATGTGCAACAGGAGATACCAGAGATAAGTTCGGAGGTACTGCAACAGGAGATACCAGAGATAAGTTCGGAGGTACTGCAACAGGAGATACCAGAGATAAGTTCGAATGAGCTGCAACAGGAAGAATCTCGGAAAGGAGAGAGTGATAAGACAGAGGGAAACGATGCTTTGCAGGAAAAAATATCTTCCGAGAATCAAACAGGTGAAACTGTGAATGATTCAGATGAAGAAAAAGATGCACAGAATGCTGCAGGCAGCATCACAGTCGCCATTCAGGATGACATCGAGAATACCGGCACATTGACAGCACAGCTGTCCGGTAATGTATCGAATGGTATCACACTGGAATGGTACAAACATGCGGAAGGGAGCAATACCTGGACAAGGGTGGAGCGCCATAAAGTAACCGGAAATTCCTATAATATATCGGAAGATGGAACCGCACTGAATGTGGCGTTGGATAAAGGTGCCCGCTGTTACTATAAGGTTCAGGGAAAGGATGCTTCCGGTCAGCTGCTGGCGGAATCTGCGGCACTTCAGGTCAGCTACTACAACCAATTGGAAAACGGAGATTTTGAGACACCGGCTGCGACACGAAGCACCGGTTATCAGCCGTATTATTTCAATGGAACCCCGGGGCTGATATGGAAAACTACTGCCTCGGATGCGCAGATCGAATATGTCAGTGCTGCCACAGATAAGTATGACAAAAATACAGGAAAGACACATGCGCGGCAGTCCCTGGATTGGCATAACGTAGAGGCAGCAGCCAGTGAAACACAGTTTGCAGAATTGAATGCAAACGAACCAGGTGCGCTGTATCAGGATGTATTGACCACACCGGGGGCGAAGCTGTACTGGCAGCTGTATCATCGGGGGCGTGGAACAACAGCCTATGACAGCAGTCAGACAGATACGATGTATGTGTTGATCATGTCTACAAAACTGGCAAAACAGTACCATGTGGATACTCAGAGTGCCGTACAGGATGTCATAGCAAATGTACGGAGCAACACCGGGAAATATCCGGGAGCATCCGTAGCAACAATTACGGATGATAATGTAAAGTGGTATCGTCACACCGGGGACTATGATGTCAGCGAAAATCAGTATCTGACCCGTTTTTTCTTTGTGGCAGGCGAAACAGCCTATGACAAAAGTGGACGCAGTGATGCAAAAGCAGGAACGGTTGGTAATCATCTGGATGATGTATCGTTCAGTGAGACGCTGCCGGATCCGAATCCGGATACCGGTCATCTGCAGATTACAAAAACAATACGTGGTCTGCCGGAGGACAATGCAGCGGATTACAGTCTGCAGTTAAAAATCACTGCACCGGATCAGAAGGAGAAGCTGGTAGCATTAAATCAGTTCAGCCGTAATGAGGATGGTTCCTATTCCTGCACATACACAGAGACAAATGTGGCAGCAGGAACGTATCGTATTGAAGAAATCCTGCCTTCCGGTTTGCCGGATTATCGGGTAGATTCCACGTTTAACGGCGAAGAGGCAACGAAAGGAACTGTCACGGTGCAGGATCAGAAAACAGCCACGGCTGAGATCGTAAACACATACACCTACGATATTGTGCTGCCGCCAACCGGAATTCAGGGGACAGCAGCTCCGCTGGCTGCTGTGTTTATGATACTGTGTGGAGCAGGTACGGGATATCTGATTTTTTTCAGGCAGAGAAAATCGTTTCGCTGAAAAGAATGCGGATCAAGGATACAGATAGCATTTTGTAGGGATAATGACAGAAAAGTTGAAAAATGGAAGAAGTATCATGATGTGGAAGAGATTTTGAAAATTAGAGGAAATGAAAGGAAAGGAAACAGAATGGGCAGGCGATCCATGCGCCCGGATTCAGAAAGCCTGTGTGCGCAGTGGCGGTGGTTTCTGATCCGTTTGTTGATCCTCATCGGTATTTTATATCTGTTGTTTGGCTGTATATTTGGAATTACCACAGTCAAAAGCGAGGATATGGCGCCGCGGATCAGCGCCGGAGATCTGGTATTGTATTATCGTCTGGATAAACAACCGTTGGCGGGGGATATCATAATCTGCAACAAGAATGGGAAGCAGTATGTAGATCGCGTCATTGCGAAAGGAGGCGATTCGGTAGAAATTACAGAGGAAGGAACGGTAAAAGTGAATGGAAGTATTGTGCTGGAGCAAAATATTTTTTATGAAACACCGCAGTATGAGAGTGAGGTGAAATACCCGCTGCAACTGCAGGAAGGGGAATGTTTTGTTCTGGGAGATCACCGGGAAGGAGCAACGGACAGCCGCTATTTTGGAGCGGTGGATACACAGGAGATAAGAGGAAAAATCATTACCGTGATACGACGGAATCAGTTATAAAGGAAGGTAAGAGAATATGAACAATAAAATGATTGGATGTGTATCTGCAATGACAATGGCAGGAGTAATGGCGTTTGGCGGATTTCAGGTTCCGGCAATGGCAGCCACCGGAGGCAATGATGGTGTTGTCCGCTTCCAGAAGGTGCTGGAGATGCAAAAGGCAGCAGGCGCCAGTGTACCGGATGTGACCTATACTTATACGATTGTTCCCGGGAACGGGATTGGAGCGACAGCCACATCGCCGGAGGTCAAGCCGGGTGTCGGTACACCGATTGTTTCGGATGTATCTTACACAAATACAGATACGATCACACAGCAGGAAGTAGTAAAAACAGCAGCTATTACATTTCCGGAGGGAACTTTCCGCGCACCTGGTATTTATCGTTATGTACTGACCGAAAGTGCAAATTCAAATACCGATATCACGGATGTAGACGGCAATGTACGTTATCTGGATGTTTATGTAGTAAATGATAATGTGAATGGCGGCTGCAAAATCGATGCTTCTGTATTTACCGAGGCGGCCGTGTCTCCGACTTTTTCCGGTGATAAGCAGGCACAGTACGGAGAGAAAAATAGTGAGATCACAGATGCGTATCAGACCTATGAGCTGAGCCTGGATAAGGTTGTGGAAGGTAATATGGGTGACAAGAACCGTAAATTTAATTTTACGATCAATTTTAGTGGTCCGGCAAATACATCCTTCACCTTTGGTAATGAACTTATTACGCTGGATAGTAATGGATCTGGTTCTGTGAACCTTCAGTTGTCACATGAAGATGCAGCAGCAGAGATTACAGGTATTCCGTCCACAGTTACTTATACGGTAACAGAGAATCTAAACAGTTCCGAAGGTTATGATACCGATTTTGCAGTATCGAAAGGAACCGGTACTTCCCAGGCAGTGGCAAAAGATGAGGCAGCAAGTGATGCCGCAAAAGTAACGGCGCAGCAGCAGACCATGACGAAAGCCGATAATGCAGTAACGGTAACCAATCGCCGTGTGGCTGCCTCTCCGACCGGTGTAATGCTGAGTATAACACCATATGCATTATCGGCAGGTCTGGCTTCTCTCCTGGGAGCACTGTTTTTCCGCAGAAAAAAATTATCTTGAAAAAAGAAACAATATCATGCAGCCGGTGGGCGAAAATGTCAGAAAAAACGGTAAGGGCAGCGAATAGTGTAGTAAGCGTTTTTACAGGCTGTCTTATGGCGGTATTATTTCTATATGGTGGCTATTCGCTATGGGATACCTGGCGCATTTACCACGGCGCTTTCGTGGATGATGAACTGATGGAACTGAAGCCGGTAAAGGGGGAGGATGCGAATCCGTCCTTACAGGATCTGCAGAACATCAATGCAGATGTCTGTGCCTGGCTGACGATTGACGATACTGGCATTGATTATCCGGTAGTCCGGGGAAAAGATGATATGGAATATATCAACAAAGATGTTTATGGAAACTTTGCTCTGTCAGGATCTATTTTCCTGAGCAGTGCCAATCAACCGGATTTTACAGATCCTTATAACCTGATTTACGGACATCATATGAGCAATGGTGCCATGTTTGGCGATGTGGTGGAATTTACGGACGAGGCGTACTTTACGGCACATGAGACCGGCACATTGTATCTGCCGGAGGAAACCAGGTCGATTACAATCTTTGCCTGCGTGGAGGCGGAAGCCACAGACAGACGAATCTATGGCTATATCGCAGAACCGGACACAACCGGGCAGATGCAGGAACTTTTGTCCTATGTGAAGGAACATGCTGTGCAGTATCGGGATATCCGGGTGACAGGGGAAGATTCCGTTGTTGCCCTGTCCACTTGTGCGGAGTCTGCCACAAACGGAAGGGTGGTGTTATTCGGAAAATTGGAGAAGGTTTCTGAATAGACAAAAAGACGAATGACCGGAAAGGAGGTGCGTGAAAAACACATGAAACAGAAGACGATGAGCCGGTCTAAGATTGTGCAGTGTGATTTTGGGAAAAAAGATGCCAGGATGAATGAAAAAATCAGTGAAAATAGAAAACGAGGTGTCCTGTTGCTGTTGCTGGTTGTGCTATTCTGGTTTGTTCTGCTGGCAGTAGTGCCAGCCATGGCAGCGGAGAAAACCTGTCTGGTATCCGTTCCGGTGTCGGTGCAGCTGACAGGAACTGCAGTCAGTGGACAGACAGAGAATACACCGGTTTTTACCGTGGTAATGGAAGCTCAAAACGAGCGGAACGAGCTTCCGTTGCCAGAGCAGAACCAGATACAGATGGGAGCGGATGGGAGCGGAACATTCGATGCCATTCTGTATACAACACCGGGAGATTATCAGTATCATATCCGCCAGCTTGCCGGTACGGATCAGAATATTGAGTATGATGTCACGGAGTATGATGTGACAGTACGTGTCCTGAATGTGGAAGGCGGTGGGCTGGAAGCTGAAGTGTGGGCATTAAAATCCGGTCAGCCCGACAAACAGAGCCGGATTGTTTTCCATAATAAATGGAAAACAGAGACAACTCCGGGAACTGTGACGGAGCCGGCACAGACTGGTGTTAAAACGACGACAATGATGCGGACACCCAAAACAGATGACATTCAGCGGCCGGCAGTATATGTTGTGATGATCATTGCCGCAGCCGGGATTGCGATTGGTGTCAGTTTATACCGTAAGTACAGAAAAAAAGAAGAACTGTAAATGCAAAGAAAAGGAAGCACTTTCCCTGGCAGGCGATTACTGGCTGATAGGGCAGGTGCTTCCTTTTTCAATTTACAAAACTTTCCGGGATACGGAGAGAGCACATGCTCAATCATTTGGTTTATAGTAAAAATGTCCAAACAGACGCTCTGTTTTCACCACATTGATAAAGGCATTCGGATCAGTTTCTTTCACTGCTTTCCGGACTTTTTTACTCTCTGCACTGGAGACGACAGAGTATACTACCTGTCGTTCTGTATGCTCATAAGGTCCTTCGCCATCCAGAATGGTGGCACCGTGATTGGTAGCTTTTGAGATAGCCTGATATACCTGTTCTCCATGATTGGTGACAATGAAAAATGTCTCCTGCTGGTATTTTTTGTACAGAGTGTGCAGCACCTGTGTAGATGCAAACTGGAAAAGGATGGAGTAGAGCGCCTTGTCCCATCCAAACATAAATCCTGCGGCAACCAGAATGACTGCATTCAATCCGAGAATGATATTAAAGGCATCCATTCCTTTTTTCTCAGACAGATAGATGGAGATAAAATCCGTTCCTCCGGTGGTAGAACCCGTCAGCAGACAGAGACTGATAGCAAAACCATTGATAATGCCTCCGAAAATACTGATCAGCAGGACATCAGAAGTAATAGCAATGCCTGGAATCAGGTCCGTAAGTACACTGGTCAGTACAATACACAGACAGGAGTACAGGGTAAATTTTTTCCCGATAAAGCGGAAACCGATGTAGATAGGAATGGCATTCAAGATCACATTGATCACCGTGTAGGGCAGAGCAAGTCCCAGATACATCTGTGCCCCGCGCTGGATCAACAGAGAAAGTCCTGTGGCACCGCCCGGATACAAACCTCCGGTGCGTACAAAGGATTTGATATTTAACGCCATCAGTACAGAGGCAAGGCATACGACCAGCAGTCGCTTCAAATCTTTTTTTAAATCAAATTTCAAAATAAATTCCTCCTTAATAGTGGTTCCGGCCGCCTGCATGTAGTTGGAATCTGCACAAAAGCACCCTTTTCGCTGCTTTCCACCATATGGTCGATGACATCCAGCACATGTATAGCCAGGGAAGCGTTTGTACGGCTTTCACGTTTGGTGAAAATTGCGTCTGCCATTTCGGAAGGTCCGAGTCCACGGCTGTTTTCTTCGTAAGAAAAACCATAATTCAGTATCTCAGGTGCGGGATGATCTTCAAAATTTTTCTGTGCAGGAAGAAAGATCACATTGCCTCCGAAGGTATTCGGATCGGTCAGCTTCAGGATACCCTTTTTTCCGTAGATCATAAAATGTGCCAGATCATGAATCACACTGTCACCGTTAATGGACAGGGTTCCGGTGATTTCATGTTCCATTTTTAATATCGAAAATACCTGGCTTTCATTTGGATAGGAAATCTTCTGACCGAAGGTCGGACTGTCCGGAAAGGTATTTGTGCGCTGTGGGGCAAGATTCCGGACCAGAGCGGATACTGATTCCACCGGTCCCAGCAGACTGACCAGGGCCGTCAGATGATACACGCTGTAATCATAGCAGATACCGCCGCCGGGCATACATAGAAACGGTGATACGCCGGAGAGATAATCAAGATCCCGGTTGGCACAGATGTCAAAGGATGTGACTTCACCGATCAGACCGTCATCAATGGCTTTCCGTGCAGTCTGTAAGGCAGCTCCCAGAAAGGTATCCGGTGCAGAACCAAGGTACAGCCCTTTGCTTTTTGCAAGGCATTGCAGATTCATGGCACTCTGTGCGGATAAGGTCATAGTTTTTTCTGTATACACATGCTTCCCGGCTTCCAGTGCCTGACGGATCAATATTTCGTGTGTCGGTGCCGGAGTCAGGATGACGACCATATCAATAGAAGGATCTTTTAAAATCTCTTCGTAGGTGCAGCCTTTGATCCCATACGCATCTGCCTTTGTTTTCGCGTGTTCTAAGTGGTTTGCACAGCAGGCAGTTACATTTAAATTATCAAAATGATGGATCATATTTTCCAGATAAATATCGCTGATGGCTCCACAGCCGACAACAGCTGTATTCAAGATTTGCTGTGTTGTATTCATGTCAGAAACCTCCCGGTAAAAAGTGTGTAGATTTGCAGAGATGCACAGAAGAATATGTCATGCATTGCATGACGTGCATCTCACAGCAAGAATGCCGATGGCATTCTTGAAAATAGTTGCATTTGTAAATCTATGTGTGGGTATAAGGGAATCCACAATATAATGTTTAAAAATGTTCCGGGTGCTCCCGCATATATTCCCGAAAAACTTCTAAAAACAGCGGTACTGCCGGATTGCTTATTTCGTGTTCCCAGGCAATGGCCAGATCCAGTGTATCATTGCTGCTATCCAGCAAAGTAAAGGCCAGATTATTCGCATGCATATAGCTGCGGCTGCGATAAGGCAGAATGGAAATGCCGGTGCCTGCTTCCACTGCCTGCAGCAGATTTTCATACAGATCAAACTGTTCTGTGATACGAGGATGGAAACCGATCTGTGCACACAGCTCCATGATGCGCTGGTTCATGTATCTGGCATGTTCCGGATGAAAAACGAGGAATGGTTCCGTGGAGAGTTTGTCATAATCCAGAACCATTTTCTGTAACGCAGGATGATCTTTCCGAGTAACCAGACAAAAAGCGTCGGATTGGATTTTTTTGACATCCAGAGTAGAAATCTGCTGCAGATCCGGCATCATGGAATAATAGATATCCGCATCTTGTCGGGCAGCTGTCTCGGATATCTGTAAAGCATCCTGGCGCATCAGTTTGATTTTTATATGAGGATAGCGGATGTGAAACTGATTTACTACCTCCGGAAGAAACTGGTGGGTGGGAGCAGAAAGATGGCTGATACGCAGTACGGAAGGCTGTTCTTTTGCCAGATCCAGTTTTTGTTTTGCCTGTTCCATTGCATCGAGAATGGATTTTGCATCTTCGAGAAATAATTCCCCGCTGTCTGTCAGAGTGACTTTTTTTGTGTTTCGGACAAAAAGTTCTGTATCCAATTCCTTTTCCAACATTTTGATCTGATGGCTGATGGCAGGCTGGGTCAGATAAAAATCCTGGGCAGCTCGGGAAAAATTGCGATATTTAGCTACTGCGATAAAATAGGTCAGTTGTTTCTGATCCATAAGTACCTCCACTTTGATGGCGTGATTATCTGGTTAAATCAGCGTAAATTTCATGTTTGTGATCAGTTATAAAAAATATTTATCAATAATGCAAAAATATATGAATTTCACAAAAGAAAATCTTCATGTTACAATCAATGTAACACAAAAGAGGTTAGGTGTAAACGAAAATTATGCACGAAAAATATCAGGTGTTTCCCCACCGAAGTGATTGGTTTTCGTACAAAAGCAGAGGAGGTAAATTCAATATGGCTTTTCAGGTTATGGGAGTTACTGCAGGAAGAAAAAACAGTAATTCAGAAATTTTATTAAAAGAGGCACTGCTTGTCTGTCAGGAGATGGGAGCAGAGGTCAGAATGATCAATTTAAAGGATTACAATATCATTGACTGTAACGGATGTACATCCTGCACCATGGGAATGTCTATGGGAAAATATACAGGATGTTCCCTGGATGATGCAGATGATAAAAAGAAGATTATGGATGTGATGTTGAATCAGGACGCAGTTATTTTTTCGGCACCGACGTATGATCTTATGCCGTCATCCTTATTTTTGAAATTCATGCACAGAAATCTGGCATATGAATCAGCATTTTTAACAAAAATCGGAGCGATTGAGCCGAGAGACCGTGTGGGCGCGCTGATCGCAGTGGGTGGTTCTACCCGTTCCTGGCAGTCCATGGCACTGGAGTGCATGCAGGCAACTACATTTACAAACAGCTTTAAAATCGTGGATATGTACATGGCTACGCAGGTTCCGGCACCGGGACAGGTTCTTCTGTATGATGAAAAAATTGCACGCGCAAGAGAAATTGGAAAAAATGTTATGGAAGCACTGAATACAAAACCGGAAGAGCGGAAATGGCTGGGAGATCCGGATTACGGATGGTGTCCGAACTGCCACAGCAATTCACTGTGTCTGGGCGAGCCGCAGTGGAAAGGTCTGCAATATCCGATCGAGTGTACCGTATGTGGCGCAGGCGGAGATCTGGAGCGAACCCCGGATGGTAAATGGAAATTTGTCATCGCGGCTAACGGACTGGAGCGTGACCGTACCACAGAGGAAGGCCGTGGTGTCCATTGTGATGAAATCGCCGAGACACAGGGAGGATTTTTCATGGATCCGAAGAAACGGGAAGAAGTTGCGGCAAAATTACCAAAATATAAAGAACTGAAATTCCCGGAACTGGATTAATTCGATATTATTTTTAAGAAGAGGAGAAATTATGGCATTTACACATTTATTAAGTCCGATGAAAGTCGGCAACAAAGTATACAAAAACCGTATCGTAAGCGCACCGATGGCGTTCAGTCTGGTAGCTCAGAATCCAATGGCAGCAGAAGTTTCCTATCGTAAATTGGAGGGACCGGCAAAAGGAGGCAATGCCTGTGTTATTCTTGGTGAGACAGATGTCAACTTCCGTGACGCAGTGCGTATCCCGGGCTTCAAACCATTTGATTTTGCAAAACCGGAAGAAGATATGGCGACATTCCAAGCGGTAAAAACGTATGCTGACCGTATAAAAAAACATGATTGTATTGCACTGGCTGAGCTGGTTCATTGTGGAAAAGAAAAAGTTCCGTTCAACGATCAGCAGGAAGCGATCGGACCGGTTGACTGTGTAAACTCCGCAGGTGTTCCGGTTCGTGCAATGACGAAGGATGATATGGATCGTATTGCAAATGATTTCGCAGTGGCAGCTGTTTATATGCAGAAAGCCGGATTTGACGGAATCCTCGTTCATGGCGGACATGGATTTATCTTTACACAGTACCTTTCCCCATTAATGAATACACGTACCGATGAGTACGGTGGATCTCTGGAAAACCGTGCAAAATTCCCAATTCAGATCTGCAAAGCAATCCGTGAAGCGGTTGGCCCGGATTTCCTGTTTGAACTTCGTATCGACGGAACCGATCACCAGCCGGGTGGAATCACACCGGAAGAAACCGGAGAATTCATCCAGATGGTAGAACAGTACATTACATCTGTACATGTTACCTGTGGTATTTATGAGGAATCTGTAAAATCCGGCACAGAGTCCAGTATGTTCCATGAACACGGACTGAATATCGGACCGGCTTCTATTATTAAGAAATATACATCTCTGCCGGTAGGCGCAGTCGGTGGTATCAACTCCCCGGAGCAGGTAGATCAGGCGATTGCAGATGGCAAGATTGATTTCGCAATTTTCGGACGTCAGATGCTGGCAGACCCGGATTTTGCACAGAAATGCATGAATGGTGATGAAGCACAGATCCGTCGTTGTTTAAGATGTTATAAATGTTTCCCGGGATCTCCGGAGGAAGGCTATGATGATCTGCCATTTACCAGTGAACAGCTGGCTGTATATGTAGGCCACTGTACCATTAACCCGATGGCACATCTGCCATTTGACATTGAGCAGCTTCCGGCAGCAGAAAAAGGTTCTCAGAAGGTTCTGATCGTAGGTGGCGGTATTGCAGGTATCCAGGCGGCCATCACTGCGGCAGAACGCGGACATAAAGTAACTTTGGCAGAAAAATCTGATAAACTTGGCGGATTGCTGTATTTTACAGATGTGGATATCGACAAACCGGATCTTCGCAATTTCAAAGATATGATGATCCGCGAAGTAAAACGTCATGATGTGGAAATTCTTATGAATACAGAAGTGACACCGGAATTTGTAAAAGAGTTTGCACCGGATGCAGTAATCCTTGCAACAGGTTCTGTTCCGGCATGCCCGCCGATCAAGGGTATAGAACATGCACATCAGGCGATGGCTGTATATGACGGAACCTGTGAACCGGGCAAAAAAGTAGTCATGATCGGTGGTGGTCTGGTTGGATGCGAGACAGGACTTTATCTGCAGAAAACAGGACATGAGGTAACTGTAGTAGAGATGCTTGACCGTGTGGCAAATGAGTCTTTTGGTATGTACCGCGAGGCTCTGGTATGGGAGATGGAGAAAAATGATATGACCATGCTTCCAAAAACAAAGTGTCTGGAGATTACACCAAACAGTGTAAAGATTGAAAATGCAGATGGTGTACAGGAACTTCCGGCAGATACTGTATTGTATGCACTTGGTATGAAATCTGTAGATTACAGTGCCTTGAAAGAAGCTGCCGGAGAGGCAGAGGTATTTGTTATTGGTGATGCAATCCATCCGGGAAAAGTAGACCAGTGTACGAGAACCGGCTATATTGCAGCTCTGAAAGTTGGTGCAAGTGAGGAATCTGTGGCTTATATCCAGGAGTAGATCTTGCTTGTGTAGTTGAAAAAAGAGAAATCCGGCAATTTTGTCTCGGTCGCTAGCAATCGCTTCCTGAGAAAAAATTGCCGGATTTCTCTATTTATACGGTGAAGTATATGGATTTTTCAACTGAGGATATGCTCCATTTTGCCTGCATCCTCCCCATTTACACAGTGAAGGATAGGGCTTTTTCATCCACGACGGCGCTGCGTGACAGCTAAACGCCACTTCTGCGAGTTAAAAGATGATGGAAGGTATGTAAAACTTGCAGGGAAACGGTTAGCGTGATAGGATGATTACAAAGAGAATACAGAAAATACTAGAAATTTGAAGGAATTACCACTGTGAAAAAAGCAATGAAATCCACGATGGTAGTTGCCGTTCTGGCGACAATCATATTTACAATATTATATAGGACAACAGAAAATAGTGTGATGCTGTCACTGGCTATTACAGCGGGAACCATCAGTTATCATTTTGTTATACGTTATGTGGTGGCAGGTATTTTCAATAGTGTGATGCAGAATCGGGCAGATTTGTCAAAAACATGGTATCAGCAGAGAAGATGGGAAGAAAAATTGTACAAGAAGCTGCATGTAAAGAAGTGGAAAAGTAAGATGCCAACTTATGAACCGGAAAATTTTGATCTGAGGATACATACACCGGAAGAAATTGCAGGAGCGATGTGTCAGGCGGAACTAAGCCATGAAGTAATTGTGATATTCAGTTTTCTTCCATTGCTTACAGTTCCTGCATTTGGCGCTTTCTGGGTATTCCTGATCACATCTGTGCTGTCAGCCATGATAGATTTGTCCTTTGCTATCATGCAGCGGTATAACAGACCGAGAATTATGAAATTATGTAAAAGAAGGAAGAAAAACTAGCACGATAGGAAAAAGTATCAGTGGGATTGTTGGATCTCCTTCTTTTTTTGCAAATAATTGATGAAAAAATATCAAAAACAGTGTTATAATGAAAAAAGTTTCTCAAAAACACACATAGAAAATACATAAGAGGAAGTACAAGACATTATGACATTACGAGAACTGAAAATTGGAAAAAGTGCAGTAATTAAAACCGTAGGTGGAGAAGGTGCCCTGCGTCAGCATTTTTTAGATATGGGAATGATTCCGGGAGCAGAAGTGACGGTAGTAAAGCTTGCCCCAATGGGGGATCCGATGGAACTTCAGATTCATGGATATGAACTAACTCTGCGTCTGGAGGAAGCAGATCAGATTGAGATCGATCCGATCGGAAAACGAAGCAATGAGCACCAAAGAACGGTGAAGGAACTTGGCTCAAAGCATCCGGGCATCGGTGAGACCGGAAAGTTTCATTCGAAAAAAGATGAAAATCCATTGCCGGAAGGCACAAAACTGACCTATGCGCTGGTGGGCAATCAGAACTGCGGAAAAACGACTTTGTTTAATCAGCTGACCGGATCGAATCAGCATGTAGGAAATTTTCCAGGTGTTACGGTTGACAGAAAGGATGGTTCGATCAAAGGACATCCGGAGACAGATGTGACGGATCTGCCGGGTATTTATTCCATGTCTCCGTACAGCAGTGAAGAAATCGTATCCAGGAATTTTGTGCTGGATGAAAAGCCAAAAGCAATCATTAATATTCTGGATGCGACGAATATTGAGCGAAATCTGTATCTGACGATGCAGCTTCTGGAGATGGATATCCCGATGGTAGTTGCCCTGAATATGATGGATGAAGTGATCGGAAATCAGGGCTCCATAGATGTCAACGGCATGGAAGCACTGCTTGGTGTTCCGGTGATTCCGATATCGGCAGCTAAAAATCAGGGTGTGGACGAGCTTGTCCGTCATGCATTACATATTGCAAAATATCAGGAGCGACCGCTTCGTCAGGATTTCTGTGATAAAAATGATCATAACGGATCCGTGCATCGTTGTATTCATGCAGTGATTCATCTGATTGAAGATCATGCACAGGCAGCACAGATTCCGGTGCGATTTGCGGCAACCAAAGCGATTGAGGGAGATCACCTGATCCTGGAGCAGTTAAAGCTGGATCAGAACGAGCGGGAGATGCTGGAGCATATCGTGCAGCAGATGGAGACAGAACGTGAAGTTGACCGGAGTGCAGCGATTGCTGATATGCGGTTTGATTTTATTGAACGTCTGTGTGAACAGACTGTGGTAAAACCAAAAGAGAGTAAGGAACGTATCCGGAGTGAGAAGATTGACCGGATTCTGACAGGAAAATACACGGCGATCCCGTGTTTTGTTGGAATCATGGTACTGGTGTTTTATCTGACCTTCAATGTGATCGGGGCAGGTTTGCAGACCCTGCTGGAGATGGGAATCGATAAGCTGGCTGATATCGTGGATGCGGCGATGACAGCAACCCATGTAAATGGAGCTATGCACAGTCTTGTTATTGACGGTATTTTTAACGGTGTTGGAAGTGTGCTGAGCTTTTTACCGATCATCGTGACACTGTTTTTCTTCCTGTCTCTGATGGAAGACAGTGGTTATATTGCCAGAGTGGCCTTTGTCATGGACAAATTGCTGCGCAAGATCGGACTTTCGGGTCGAAGTATTGTACCAATGCTGATCGGATTTGGTTGTACCGTTCCAGCGGTTATGGCAACACGAACCCTGACCAGTGAGCGGGATCGGAAGATGACGATTCTGTTGACTCCATTTATGAGTTGTACAGCAAAGCTGCCGATTTATTCGTTCTTTGTCAGTGCATTTTTCCCGAAACGCGGTGGCTTTATCATGGCAGGATTATATTTGCTTGGCATCGGTGTCGGAATTTTGATCGCATTCCTTTATAAAGGAACATTATTTAAAGGCGAGCCGGTTCCGTTTGTTATGGAGCTGCCGAATTACCGTCTGCCGGGGGCAAAAAATGTGACACAGCTTCTGTGGGAAAAAGCAAAAGACTTCCTGCAGCGTGCATTTTCGGTTATTTTTATTGCAACGATCGTGGTTTGGTTCCTGCAGAGTTTTGATCTGCATATGAATATGGTAACGGATTCCGCAGACAGTATCCTGGCAGCAGTGGCCGGTGTGCTGGTGCCGGTTTTCCGCCCGCTCGGTATGGGCGACTGGAGAATCTGTACTTCCCTGATCAGCGGTTTTATTGCAAAAGAGAGTGTGGTATCTACGCTGGAAGTGCTGTTTGCTGGAAGTATTGGTACGGTGATCACATCCCTGACAGCAGCCTCAATACTGGTATTCAGCCTCTTGTATACACCATGTGTGGCAGCCATTGCATCAATCAAGCGGGAACTTGGAACAAAATGGGCCATTGGTGTGGTGATCTGGCAGTGTGTGATTGCATGGCTGGCGGCACTGGTGGTACACCTTATCGGTTTGATGATCGGGCTGGTTTAGAAGAATATGTCAGCTTTCGCTGACCAGAATCACGCACCAAGTCTCACGTGCGTTCGACTTGAACTGAGCAGAAAAAGGGCGTAAGTCATAGCAATATGACCTACGTCTTTTTATTGTGTGAAAAACATATGTTTGGTATAATGAGGTTATATCAGATGTGAGATGACTTCCACCTCTTTAGGTGGCGAGGAGCAAATTAGTATCAGTGGTGGGAGTCAATCCCCCATCTGATATAGCCTCCGGCAGGGCGCACATTGTCCGGTGGACAATGGTTTTGCGCCGACCGAAACGGAGTGTAGACTTGCAGAGATGCGCAAAAGAAATATGTCATGCTTTGCATGACGCGCATCTCGCAGCAAGAATGCCGAGGCATTCTTGAATTTCAGGAAAGGAACAGACAGCATATGAAGTTTTTTCATTTATCGGATCTTCACATTGGATTAAAACTGATCAATCGGGATCTGCGCGAAGATCAGGAATATATTTTTCATCAGATTGCAGAACTTGCAATACGGGAACGGCCGGATGCGCTGGTGATCGCGGGAGATATCTATGATAAAGCGGTTCCATCAGCGGAAGCTATGGAAGTGCTGGACGGATTTATTGAGGAGCTGACACAGAATCTGCCGGAACTTGTGATTATGATGATCAGCGGAAATCATGACAGTGCAGTCCGGGTCAACTGTTATCGAAGTGTGCTGGCGAGGCAGAGACTTCATATGATCGGTCTGCCACCGGTTCAGCCGGAAGAGTATATTGAAAAAGTAGTTTTACGGGATGCATACGGTTCCGTGAATTTTTACCTGCTTCCCTTTGTGAAACCATCCATGGTGAAATTGATTACCGGCACAGATGAAAAAGGAAATAATCTGTCTTATGATGAGACGTTGCGACGGATGCTTGCAAGGGAAGAGATTAATATGGCGGAGCGGAACGTGCTGGTCAGTCATCAGTTTTATCTTCCGGCAGGAAAAGAAGCAGAGGAAGTAGAACGTATGGATTCAGAAATTCGAACAGTGGGAAATATTGATGAAGTATCGGCAGAAATTTTGCACCTATTTGATTATGCGGCACTTGGACATATCCACAAGCCGATGAAACTGGGGAGTGAATGCATCCGTTATTGCGGAACAATGTTGGCGTGTTCTGTCAGTGAGGCAGGACAGCAAAAAGGTGTGATCGAAGTGGAACTCGGAGAAAAAGGAGAGGTGCAGACCCGGATACTGCCCCTGCATCCGTTGCGCCAGATCAAGGTGCTGCGGGGAACCGCAGAGGAAATACTGGCACAGGCATGTGAGGATTATGTATCCGTAACACTGACGGACACACCGGATTTTGATACCCAGGACCGGTTGCGGGCTGCATTCCCATATCTGCTGGAAATCCGCAGAGATACGTTATTACAGCGGGACTATGCAGGAGCATTGCGGGCTCAGGAAAAACTGGATCCGTATGACGTATGCTGTTCGTTTCTGGGGGATGCTCCGGATGAAGAAAAAGCCATATTGCAGGAAATTGTCAATACTGTATTCACGGAAGGAGAGACAAAATGAAACCATTAAAATTAACGATGCAGGCATTTGGTTCTTATGTCACTCCGGGAACAATTGATTTTGAACGAGCGGAGCAAAATCTGTTTTTGATCACCGGTGATACCGGTGCTGGTAAGACAACAATCTTTGATGCTATTGTATTTGCGTTGTATGGAGAAGCAAGTTCCGGAATGAATAAGAAGAATGGAAATGAGCTGCAGAGCCAGTATGCAGATCCGCAGATTTCACCTTTTGTGGAACTGACTTTTTCTGAAGGGGATGGCATCAGCCGGCAGATTTATACCGTGCGGCGTACCCCACGCCATATCCGGCCGGTAAAGCGTGGCCATGGAACAACAGAAGAGAAAGAGACGGTATCCCTCATTCTGCCGGATCAGACAGAATTTTCCCGAAACAAAAAAGAGACGGACGAAAAAATTGTAGAAATCCTGGGACTGACGAAAGGGCAGTTTATGCAGGTGGCTATGATCGCACAGGGTGAGTTTATGGAACTGCTGCGGGCAAAATCAGATGATAAAAAAGTGATTTTTCGGAAACTGTTTCATACGGAACCCTATCAGAAAATAGTGGAAGAACTGAGGATAAGATGCAAAGAAAAGGAGAAGGATATCGGAGAAATCCGAACGGTATGTCAGACCGAGGTAGGACATATCTCTGTGCCGGAAGAATATGAGCGCAGGGAGGCAATACAGGAACTGCTCATCAGGGTTGTGGATTCCAGGCGGTTTCATGCAGAGGATATGGAACTGCTGTTAGGAGAATTACAGCAGATGTGCGGGTATATACAGGCAAGACTGCTGGAAATACAGGAGGCCGCAGAAGCGGCAGAACAGGCACGCAGTCAGGCGCAGGAGCGTTTAAACAGGGCAGAGCAGCTGCAGCAGGCATATCAACAGCTTGAGGAGGCGGAAACTGTGTTGCAGCAATGCAAAGAGAACGCCGGAGAGATGCAGAGACTGGAACAGCAGATACGGATAATCCGTAATGCATGGGAGATTTTTGACTGTTTTGAACTGGTTCAGACTAATGAGAAAACCGTAGAACAGACAGAGACAGAACTGAAAAATCTGGAAGAGCGGCTGCCGGAGCTGGTACAGCAGGCTGAAGAAGGCACAAAGCTGGAAGAAAAAGCAGGAGAAGCGAATCGAAAGAAAAACAGTGTGTACAGTCGGGTATCTGAGCGGGTTGGTCAGGCTATGAATCAGTTTCAGAAGATGGAAGATACACAGAAAGATCTGGAAGGGCAGCAGAACGATCTGGATCAGGCAAAGCAGAATACCAAGGCGGTGCAGGAACAAAAGGAACAGCTGACGGCACAGATCGCAGACTGGAAAAAGCAGGAGATGGAGAAACAGGCTGCACCGATACAGCTTGCACGCTGGGAAAGTCAGCAGAAAAGTGTGGAGCGTCTGAAGCAGGAAGTGGCAGATACAAAAGATCTGGAAGAAGCATGGAACCGTCAGAAGAAAACGGTGGTGACGACACAACAAAAATTCCGTGAGGCGAGTCTGGAATATCGGCAGGAGCAGGAACGATACGAAGCTATGCGCCAGATATTTTTCAATATGCAGGCAGGACTTATCGCAAGGGAACAGCTGAAACCGGGACAGCCCTGTCCGGTGTGCGGATCCCTGGAACACCCGGCCCCCTGTGAACTTGCGGAAGAACACAGCACACTCACCCGGGAAAAACTGGATGAGATGAGTGTTTCCGTAGAAGAACGGAGAAAGGAGCAGGAGAGCTGTGCTTCAAGCGCGGAGGCGGCACTGGAACTGGCAAATGAGAAAGAAAAGCAGCTGAAGGAAGCGTTGGAGCGGCTGTTCGGACATTTGCAGGAGCATGGATGTGAGATTCTGGAAGCAGTGGAACTGGCACTGGCAGAAGCCGTGGTACAGGATGAAATGCAGCAGTTGAAAGAACAGGAACAACAGTTAAATGCAGAGGTTGCAAAACTGAAACAGGCACAGCGTCATCTTCAGGAGGCAGAGGAAGAGACAGAGAAGCTGGAAACACAGTATAAAGCAGCACAGCAGAAAGAACAGGAAATCCATGTTGCTCTGGAAGGCAATCGTGCGGTATTAAAGCAGCTGCAGAGGGAACAGAGTTATACGTCCAGAGAAGCTGCACAGGCAGAGCTAGACCTTGCAAAAAAAGAAAAGGAACAGGCAGAACGTGCATATGAAGAAGCTTCCAAGGAGGCGAAGCGGGCGGGAAAAGCACGGGATGAAGCACAGGCACTGCAGAAGCGTTACCGGCAAGACCTTCCGAAGCAAAAGGAACAGGCGTTACAGTGCCGGCAAAAATATGAGGCACGGATGGCTGCCTTTGGTCTGACCACGGAACAGTGGCAGGCTGTTACACAACAGTATACACGCGAAGAGGCGGATCTGTTTCAGGAAAAACTGGATGCTCATAAAGCGCAACAGGCGCAGGCACAGGGACGTTATACTTCTGCGAAGGAACAGATCGGAGCCCAGGGAAAACCGGATCTGGAAGTATTGCAGCAAAACCTGCAAGAGGCAGAACAGGTGTGGAAAAGCCGGCAGGAAGAGCGGGAGCAGTGGGGCACCTATGCCCGTGTCAACAGTGAAAGCTATGCCCGTCTGATGCCGAAAATGGAAGAACGCGCACAGATTCTGAAGGAGCATCAGCAGATCAGTGACCTGTATCAGCGGTTGTCCGGAAATATCAGCGGATTCCGTATGGACCTGGAGACTTTTGTACAGCGACAGTATCTGGAACGGATCCTGTATGCCGCCAACCGGCGTTTCCTGGAAATGTCGGCAGGACAGTTTGAATTGCGGATGTATGATCTGGATAAGGCCGGTGAGGGAAAAAATCACGGACTGGATCTGATGGTATATTCCGCTGTGACGGGAAAAGTACGGGAAGTGCGTACTTTATCCGGTGGAGAATCCTTTATGGCGGCACTGTCTCTGGCACTTGGAATGGCAGATCAGATCCAGGAGAGTTCTGCAGCGATCCATCTGGATGTGATGTTTATCGATGAGGGATTCGGGTCACTGGATGAACATTCCCGCAATCAGGCGGTCCGCGTATTGCAGGAAATGGCAGGCGGCAGCAAAATGATCGGTATTATTTCCCATGTGACAGAGCTGAAGCAGGAGATTGATGACCAGCTTCTGGTCATCAAGGATGAAAGCGGAAGCCATGTGCGCTGGCAGATCAGCTGATCAATGTGGCATATGATATGAGATGACAGAACGGTCCGTTGCGGTTTTGACTTTGTATGAGCATGGATGGAAAACACCGCAGCTTCCAGGAACAGGTTGAAAAACAGCCCGATTATCGGTATGATGTAAGAAATGAGATTATAATTAATAATGATACTATGATTTTTGAGGAGGAATACAACGTGAAAGTTTTAATGTTAAATGGAAGTGCGAAAGCAAATGGAAATACCTATGCATCTTTGCTGGAAGTAGGCAGACAGCTGGAAAAAGAAGGGATTGAGTATGAGATTTTCCAGATGGGCGGGGAACCGGTCAGAGACTGTCTGGGCTGCGGTCAGTGTACAGAGAACGGCTGTGTGTTTGCAGATGACAAAGTAAATGAGTTTGTTGCAAAAGCAAAAGAAGCAGATGGGTTTGTATTTGGTACACCGGTGTATTATGCACATCCAAGTGGAAGAGTGATGTCATTCCTGGACCGGGCATTTTACAGCAGTGGAAGTGCTGCATTCGCATTTAAACCGGGTGCATCTGTGGCAGTAGCACGCCGTGGCGGAACCACAGCATCTTTTGATGCCATGAATAAATATTTTGGAATTTGTCAGATGCCGGTAGCAGGTTCTACTTACTGGAATCAGGTGCACGGAGCTGTTCCGGGAGAAGCCTGTCAGGATGAAGAAGGTATGCAGACCATGCGGAATCTTGCGCGTAATCTGGCGTGGATGATGAAATGTTTTGCAGCAGGAAAAGCAGCCGGAGTGGAACTGCCACAGACGGAGCGGGATTATAAGACGAATTTTATCCGTTAAGCAGAACCGTATGGTTATGCTGGTAATGTAAAAGGTGGGGCATATGGCAATATTAGGAATTGATCTTGGAACAACAAACTCGTTGGGGGCTGTATATCGAAACGGGAAAGTGGAACTGATACCGAATCGTTTCGGTTCTTTTTTGACGCCAAGTGTGGTAAGTGTCATGGAGGATGGCAGCGTGGCAGTTGGTCAGATTGCAAAGGAACGTCTGATCACACATCCGAAAGATACCGCTGCTTCTTTTAAAAAGAAGATGGGAACGACACAGAACTATGTGTTGGGCGGGCGGAATTTTCTGCCGGAAGAGCTGTCTGGATTTGTGATCAGTGCTATCGTGGAAGATGCCAGAAATTATCTGCAGGAGGATGTGGAAGAGGTTGTTATCTCGGTACCGGCATATTTCCATGACAAACAGCGGGTGGCAACGAAACGGGCAGGAGCTCTGGCCGGTGTAATGGTAAAACGAATTATCAATGAACCAAGTGCTGCAGCACTTGCATCCTATTTTGATACCAGACAGGAACAGTTGTTTCTTGTTTTTGACTTTGGCGGAGGTACGCTGGATGTTTCTATCGTGGATTGTTTTGACACAATGGTGGAGATTCTTGCAGTTTCCGGAGATAATCATCTCGGTGGAGATGATTTTAATGAAGCCATTGCCGGTGGCTTTCTGAAAGAGCATCAATTGCAGCAGAAATATCTGAGTGAAACGGAGTATGCCATTTTATTGCGTCAGGCAGAAAAGTGTAAAATTGCTCTGTCTACATTGCCGGAAACTAAAATGACGGCTGTAATCGGTGGTCAGACTTATCAGAGTGTGTATACAAATGAACGTGTGATGAGAGAAAGTTCTGGTATCTGGAAACGCATGCAGCGTGTGCTTCGACACGCCCTGCAGGATGGCAGAGTGAGTCTTGAGGAGATCAATGCGGTAATTTTAGCGGGCGGATCCGGGAAAATGCCGTTGGTGCAATCTTATATGGAACAGCTGTTTGAACAGACGCCACTGGTAACCGGGTTCAGTGATCAGCTGATCGCCCGTGGGCTTGGTCTTGTCTGCGGTGTGATGGAACGAAAAGATGAGGTCAGGGATTATGTACTGACAGATATCTGTCCGTTTACGCTGGGAACCAGTGTAAATAATGATGCGGATCATCAGCATCCCTATATGAGTGCGATCATTGAGCGGAATACTGTGCTGCCCTGTTCGCGGGTGCAGCGGTATTATACGGTGTCGGATTATCAGTCCGAGGTAAAGGTTGATATCCGGCAGGGCGAGGAACCTTATGCGGAGGATAATCTGCAGCTGGGAGTGCTCAAGGTACCGATTCCGAAAAAGAAAAAAGGGGAAGAGTGCATTGATATCCGTTTTACTTACGACATTAACGGCATTCTGGAAGTGGAGGTAACGGTTGTTTCCAACGGAAAGAAGGTTTCAAAAATCCTGTCACAGAATATGGATGAAAAAGAAATTGAAAAGCGGATGCAGCAGTTACAGAAACTGAAAATTCATCCAAAGGATATGACAGAAAACCGGTTGATGAAGGAACGGTTACAGGTTCTTTTTGAAGAATCACTTCCGGAGACAAGGGAGAGGATTCTCTCTTATATTGAGTATTTTGATCAGATTCTTGCCAGTCAGGATCCACGTAGGATCCGACGTTATCGGGAATTACTGGAACAGGTCATTGTTTCCCTGGAAACATATGACCCTTTCGAAGGAATGATGGAATTCCCTGAGTGGAAGGAAGAAGATGAAGGAGAAGGCGGATCGGAATAGATGCGGATCGGAATAGATAGGGAACTCGATTTATAGACAGAAGTGAAAACCAAAAGAAAGCAGAGATGTATGGAGGAATAAGAAATGGATAAAGCTCAGGCCTATGCCGTTTTACGCATAGAACCGGGATGTACCCAGGAAGAAATCAAAAAAGCGTATGCAGCGCTGTCCAGACAATATCATCCAGAGGAATATCCGGAAGAATTTCAACAGATTCATGATGCATATAGAATGCTGCGCAGACGGGAACAACGGCACCATACAATACACCCGGTTACTGTTGCAGGAACAAAAGAAACAGATTTACAATTAGGAGATGTAACAGAGGAAACAGAGTTACAACCGGTTGATGCCAACGTGACAGAGGAAGCTGATCCGGAAACAAGTTCCGGCGTGCCTGCAGAACAGGAACTGGAAGAACAAACAGAAAATCCAGAGCAATCGGAAGCTGTTCCACAGTATGATTTTGATGAAGTGATAGAAGAAGAACAGCGTGAGGAAGAGCAGAAACAGATTTATTTTATCCAGAAAGCATTGATAGAAATGGAAATGCTGCTGAAACCACAATATTGCAATAAGGTGAAACTGTTTCAGGAATATTTTCGAAAAGCAGAGTACCAGGAGATCCTGAAACAGCCGGTATATATGGGAATGTTTGCAGAACTTTTGGAAAGTAGCCGGCTTAAGCCGGTAATTTACGATCATATCATTGATTATTACCGGTTTCGCGGTCTGAATCCGGAAGATATGTATGAAGGAGCAGCAAAGCTTTATCGTGTACTGGATGAAAAACGTGGTATGAAGAAAAAGAAAACAGGAACATTGCAGACCGTTATATTGGTCGGAGCGGTGGCAGGAGTTCGTGCAGGAACACGTTCTGTATCATCTGATTCCGGCGCAGGAAAGCTGTTTGGCTTTCTGGCTGTGCTGGTAATTGTGATCGCATTGATGTTTCTGCTGTATCGCCAGCTGTATAAGAATCATTCCGGTCTGTTTGCACAGGCAATCACTGCGCTGCTTCTGACAGTTTCACAGTTTATTGTGTTGATGGGAGATTTCTATGCACCGTTGATGGGGACGGATGCGGGAACCGGTCTGGCTGTGATTTTGTTTTTGCTGGGTGGTGTCTGGATAATTGGTGTTGGGATTGCTGCGGTTGTAAAAAAACTGCTGTTTTTAAAAAAATAGTTAAAAATGTTTCAATGAAAGGGCGTGTGAAAAACGGAACGTTTTTCATGCACCCTTTTTATTTCGAAACAGATAAAGCTCAATACAAATGCAAATAAACTGACAATACTTAATAAAATAAAAAAATGACAGAAAAGTATTGACAAATAAGTGGAGATGCGTTACTATAATCTCAACAAAAGAACTAAGAAACAGAGGTACAGACCAATGAAATGAGAATGGAAAATTCATAATTTAAGAACAGGAGGTACAGTCCAAAAGGAACATAAACAATAAATTTATAATCTGAGAAAGTTGAAGGTGTAGACAATGAAATTACTGGAAATTCATTAAAAGCCCGGTCGGAAGAAAAATTATCGATCGGGCTTAAATTTTGTCTTTTTACACATCTGCAAGAATCATTGCAAAATATCCCCATTCCCAATACAGGGATTCAAAACTGTTTTCCAGATACTCATAAATATCATCATCATCATAGCCGGTCATGCGCGTCAGAATGACAATGGCATCACGGATATCGTTGTATGTCAGGGTATGCTCACCGGAAAGCAGCCAGGACAGAAAAATGCTGTATCGAATGGCTGCGTATTCCATTCCAATCCATTGCAGATGGATCAGCATGCCGTTCAGATCATTGTCCGGAAGCAGAAGATCTGCGAAAATTTCATTGGACAGAAATGCCCGCAGCAGAGGTACGTGCTTGTCCCAGTGCGCTCGGAACAGTTTCCATTTTTGAGACAGATCAGCCGGATAACTATTTGTGGAAATGTTGCCGGCAAGATCTAGAAGCGGTGTCAGAAATTCCTCATAAAGACCTTCTTTCTGGTAATTGACAGCCAGATCTTGTAGCAGTTCATTACATTCATACAGCATGTTTTCCGTAGAAAACTCCATGTTAGTAATGGCAGCCGAAAGTTGTGTCTGGGTTTCGGTGGAAAAGTAGTCTGCCAGTAAGATCCCGGACAGAGCAGTTGTCGGAAGTTCAGACAATATATAAAAGCTTTCCAATAATGACAGCTCCGGGCTGTAATCCGGACATTGTACAATCTGAAGAATGTGATCCCGTACTTGAAACAGAATCTGTTCTTCCGGGGAAAGCGTGACAATCTCAGAAATTTTGGGAAACAGAAGTTGTGACTGCATCTGCCAGAGATCCAGAACCGCAGGGCAGCCAGGCATCAGAGAGGCTTCTGTATGGGTGGCGAAATGGTGATATTCGCGCGGAAACATTGTGCAGGTTTCAGAAAGAATGTCATCTCCGTGATGCAGAACAAGACGGCAGAGTTTATTTTTACATAGAAAAGGACATTTTTTCTCCTCATTCAGAGTAATCATATGCTGGTGTTCTCTGAGAGATGTGTAATCAGACAGCACTTTGTGCAGGTATGGCATATCATTTGGGGGTGCTGTATGGCACCAGCGGTCATAGGTCGTGTCATCAACGCCAATGTTCCATTCCTGACAGCAGGTGATGGGACATTTGTCTGCAATGCAGATAAAATTTTTATAATAGCTCGGGTAATATGTTTTCATAATCAGTAAACTCTTTCTAAATGTGATTAGGGTTCAAAACACCAAAAAATTTATCTCAGTCTGAGTTGAGACTCCCACTTCTGCAAGTGGTGAGTAATAACAAATCTTTCTCAGTGGGAGTTCAATCTCCGACTGAGATAAACGCTCCGCGAGGATGTGCAGTGATTCTGAGAAGAATATGTCAGCTTTCGCTGACCAGAATCACGCACCAAGTCTCACGTGCGTTCGACTTGAATACACGGATTGCTCCGTGCTTTGCACTCCAATAATCTTTAAAATAACTGTCTGTATTGTAACATAATAATACACAAAAATGTATCTGAAAAAGGAGGAGGCACTCATATTAAAACAGGTGATTTTCTGAGCTAAGACCTTATGATATAAGGAATTTCCAGGTTTTGTGCAATTTGTACAGGCAAGAAAAAAGTGGAAAAATCAGGATTGACAGCGCACAGACAGCTCACTATACTGAGGATACATCAAAATCACAGGCATGAAACATTCTGTTTTCTATCTGCCTGTACGGATATTCTATCTGTTATATATATCCGATCTGCATCCATGAATGCAGATAATTCTTTAATCTGGCCGGTTTGGCAGCAACAACCCATTTTTGATGAAGTGAAAAACGGAGGAAAATGCGAATGTCCGCTTTACTATCAGGATAACTGGATCGTATTTTCGAAACCGAAGGAACGAGGTGAACCCATATGTAATTATAACTGACATAAATAAAAATGAAAATCGCATATAGGAGCGGAAAGAAATGAAGATTTGACATTCTGTATCGACGAAAAAAGGAGAGACAGAATAAAAACAGAAAGAAAAAGAGGAACTAGAATGAAGAAAAAACAGTTAACGATTATGCTTGGAGCCATGACCCTTGCACTGCTTCTGGGTACTGCTCCAGTGGTACAGAATGTGGCAGCGGCGGGACTTCCTGTCTCAATCAGCCAGAAAGCAAAGCAGGATGCACTGGAGCATGCTGATATTATTGACAGTCTGAAAAAAGGATCTGTTGCTATCCGAAAATATGATATGACAGCAGCACAGGCAGCAGGAGATTATTCGGAGGATATGTATGTGGCAACAGGAGAAAAAGATACGGTGGCTGAACAGAAATTGGCAGATTATGCCATGGAAGGTGTGCAGTTTTCCTGTCTGAGAGTAGGTAATATTGAGACACACAGTGTTCAGAAAGGAACAGAGACATCCGTGGAACTGATCTATGAGATTCCGGAAAAACTGGCAGATATTTTGAAGCTGATGAAGGAAAATGCGGTTGATATGAGCAAACAGGGGGAGGCATATCCCTGCCACAATACCGGTGTGTTGCATTATACCGGACAGCAGATTTCAGATGCACTGGAAGCTATTTTAAAAGCGGATGAAGTAGCTGCGAAGAATGCGTTAGAACACTATTTGTATGATTATGGGACATTGGATGCCACTACAGATCAAAAGGCAGCTTCCGGTGTTTGTAACCTGCCAAAGACAGATAAAAACGGTTATACCCATTTGGACAATCTGGAACTCGGTCTGTATCTGTTTGTGGAAACAGAAGTGCCGGAACAGGTGACCGACACGGTTAACCCATGGTTTGTGCAGCTCCCGTTTACCAGTGCAGACGGAGATATGTGGCAGTATGATATGAATGTTTATCCCAAAAACCAAAGTGGGAATCCGACCTTGGACAAAAGTGTCAGAAACGCATACAGCAATACATTATCTGTAAATGAACAGGTGCCTTCCGGGACAGATAAAAATACAAGCGTCCACGCAGGAGAAGCGTATGTAGCTGGAAATGATTCTGAGGCATTGATCGTATACAACCGGGAAGCGCAGAGTGCGGATCTGACAGATGCTGCTTATGTGGCAAACCGTGGAGGTTATACAGCAGATGGAGTGACAGCAGGCAAAGACGGCAGTGGATACAGTACGGATTATATGTACCGGGATACGACTACGGCATCTGAAGGAGATCTGCTGGATTATATTCTGGTCTCTAAATTGCCGCATATTACGTCAGAAGCTACATTCCTGAGTGAATATACATTTCAGGATACATTATCCGGAGGAATTACATACAACAAAGATGTGAAAATTGCATTTTATGACAATGCCATGGATGCAAATGCAAATAATACGAAAAATGCAAAGGTACTGTGGAATCTGAATTCAGGGGATTATACACAGCATTATGTGGATGTGACCGTTACGAACCCGGATACGGGAGTACAGAATGCAGATGGTTCCACACGGTTGACGGTAGCACTGACAGAAGATGGTTTGCGGGCAGTGAACGGTGTGGATGCAGCAGGAAAACAGATAGAAAGCCTGTCGGATTACTATATGGTTGTGTACTATACAGCGACGGTTAAGTCCGATGCATCAGTTGTACTTGGAGATGAAGGAAATCCAAATCATGTAAATCTGGTCTGGAGTCGTACTTCAGATGGATATTATAACATGCTGGAGGATCAGAATTATGTATATACATACGGCCTGGATCTGACCAAGACCTTTTCCGACCAGAAAGGAAAGTTTGAACATGTAAAATTCAAACTGTACAACAGTACAGATGGTTATTATGTCATGGCAGAAAAATCAACAACAGAGGATGGTGTGTATTACGTTGTCGGAAAGACAGTCAATGAGGAGCAGGCCACTGAATTTATACCAAATGCAGACAGCGGGAAACTGCTTGTAAATGGGGCAGAAGCAGACAGCTATCAATTGACAGAGATTGCCACGGATAAGGGATATCATCTGCTCAAAGATCAGATTAAAATCGATATTTCTGCGACAGATCGTGATATTATCGCATCGGTTGCCGGGGTGACCGGAATGGATGCAGCAGCAGTTGAGGCTGTTGTGAATCATTATCAGGGTGGAATTTATGATGAAAATGGAAATCTGGTTACTGCGCAGCGGGATGAATTGACAGGGGCTATGGCTGGAGGACCGGCATTGGAATCTGCCAATGGAAGAACGATCGGAAAGACAGATCTGTATGTCGGAACGATTCAGAATGCATTTGCAAAAATAGATGATAAGGATGCGCTTATGACAGATCAGAATCAGGCGGTATTACTTACTGTGAACAATACAAAAGAATTTTTGCTTCCGCAGACCGGTGGAAAAGGGCTTTATCTGATAACAATTGTGGGTGTTATTTCAGTGGCAGGCGGCTGCTATCTTGTAACACGAAAAAGAGAAAAAGCAAAGATGTAAATTATAAATAATTTATGAAAAAAATAATCAGAATCCTGCCGATTATTATCGGAAGCATGATGTTGCTGTATCCGTGGATTGGAAACTGGCTTTATGATCATGCAGTTCGTTCACAGGCAGCCGGATATGAAAAGGCACTTATAGAGAAAACGGAAACGGAACTTCAAAACTGCATTCTGGCAGCACAGAATTATAATGAAGAACTGAAAAAACGTCAGAACGTGATGATCTATCCACCACAGGAGCAGTCTTTGAATCATGAAGCTTATGAAGCAGTATTGTGTATGAATGCGGAAGGTCTCATGGGATTTATTGAGATTCCTCAGATTCATATATATCTGCCGATTTATCATGGGACATCAGAGCATGTTTTGCAACTGGGAGCCGGGCATCTGGAAGGTTCTTCACTTCCAATTGGCGGTCTTGGTACGAAAGCAGTGATTTCTGCACATACAGGAATGAATGCAGCACCGATGTTTAGTGATCTGTCAGAATTGCAGCCGGGGGATGAATTTTTTCTTCATGTACTGAAACAGAAGCTGGTGTATGAAGTATGTGATATAGAAGTGGTTTTACCGGAAGAAACGCAGATACTGGGAGCAGAACCGGATCGGGATCTGGTAACGCTGCTGACCTGTACACCATACGGACAAAATACGCACCGGCTTCTTGTAACGGGTCAGCGAATTGCAGACGATGCGCAGACAGACGTAGCGCATAAAGCAGATAACAGACAGCGCAGAGGATGGAAATCCCAGTGGATGACGAGTTATGCAAAGGCAGTCTGTTTCAGTGTAGGGATACTGTTTGTTCTATACTGTGTATGCAGGGTTGTTCATATCGTTCAGATACGGAAGAAAAAGAATATGATGTGCGGTCAGAAGTAACAGAATTCAGAAACGAGCAATCAAGATGAAGTACAAAAGAATATTGGAAAAGAAAGAGATGCGGAAAAAAATAGTCGGCTGGATTGTGATTTCCATGGGAGTCGGGATGCTTATCCTGCCGGACTATGAAAATTGGAAAGCAGATTGTCAGGAACAAGCACGGATACTTGCTTTTTTACAGAAAAATACTCCGGAAGATTGTTCGAATGGTATGCAGGAAGAGGAGATTACAAGAAAAAATCAAAGCAGTGAAGCGGAACCTATTGTACCGGAGGAAACTTCGGAAAACCAAGGCGGAATATTCCCACGTGATGAAACTGTTAGAATAGAAATCCTTGCGTATAATGAAAAACTGGCTTCCGGTGGTCAGCGGGAAGTTTTTACTGCAGAAAATATTACAAAGGCACCGGCATTTCTGAATAGATATTGTGACGATATGTTTGGCTATATAGAAATTCCAAAAATAGACTGCAGAATATCGCTGTATCTGGGGAGTTCTGATCAGCATATGGATTTGGGGGCCGCAGTGCTTGGCGGCACCTCACTTCCAGTGGGCGGACAGAATACAAACTGTGTAATTGCCGGGCATCGCGGCTGGAAACATCGTGCATATTTTAAACGGATAGAAGAACTTGAGCCAGGGGATGAGGTTCTGGTGACAAATCCGTGGCAGTGTCTACACTACCGGGTGGCATATACGGAGATTATTTTGCCGACAGACAGTGAGAAATTGGAGATACAATATGGAAACGATATGATAACACTGCTGACCTGTCATCCGTATCGTTCCGGTGGAAAATACCGGTATATAGTGTATTGTTTCCGTTCAGACGATGAACAGAAGCTGTCGTCGGAACTGCCGGGAACAGGGAATGAACAGAATCTGCTGCGAAAGGAAGAGATGCAGACAGCTAAAGACAGTGGGGAAGATCTCACTTCTGTTGCAGACATTGGGAGGGAGAGTGCTTTTCGACGAGCTGGAAAAATGCTGGTATTCATTTTGTTGATTGTACTTTGTATGTGGAAGGGGAGGCCTGTTTTTCAGAAATGCAGATACAGGACAGAGCAGGAGCATATGGAGAGGAAAAAAGGAGGATATTTTGCACAGCAAAAGAAGGATAAAAAGAGATAAAAAGAATTGTGTTCAGCCGGAGGCATATGGCAGGACAGTGAAAGTCAGATGGGGATATCTGATGCTTTTGGGTATTTTATTCTCGCTGGAGGTGGCAGCATTTTCGGCAAATGCCCAGGAATTGCAACCCGAGCGTATGCAGGCTATTAAGAAGGCGGACAATCAGTCCTCTGTCAACTGGAAACTGGTTTCACAGGAAATTAATGAAAAAAACGAATATGTGTATGATGGAGATAAGACAGATGATACCATGTCAGACCGGGTATTGCCGAAAATCAGTGATGGAAGCTGGGGATATGTCATGAATGGAAAAGTACAGGAAACAGCATCTGTCAATGCAGCAAATCTTGCAGGCTGGTGGCATGTAAAGAACGGCTGGGTGGACTGGTCGGATGGAATTTTGGAGACTGCTGACGGATGGCACAAGTATGTGGGTGGAAAACAGGAAGTAACAGCAAATGAGACAGTGGAAAGCAATCCCGGGGGATGGTTTTTCTTAAAAGATGGTACCGTCGACTTTTCCTATACAGGTCTTGCACAGAACGAGAATGGAATTTTCTGGATGAAAGCAGGGGGCTTTGATACAGAAATGACAGGTGTTGTTCCTGATACGATCGGAGTAACAAAGGACGGTTCTGGATGGCTTTATCTACATGGCGGTATTTTTGATGCAAATGCGGATACCATTGCTGCAAACGAAGCAGGATGGTGGAAAATCCGGAATGGTCTGGTGGACTTTTCCTACACAGGTCTGGCATATAATGAGACCGGATGGTATTACCTGCAAAATGGAATGGTAGACTTTGGATATTGCGGAGCTGTCCAAAATGAGTTTGGAATCTGGTACGTGGAAAACGGGCGTGTCGATATGGCGTATGATGGAAGGGCTTATGGATACTATTTTTCAGGTGGAAAAGCGCAATAAGGAGAGAAAAATATAATGAAGACAAAAGAAAAAAGTATATTTTTTATTTGTCTGGCTATGATTGTCAGCGGCGTTATACTGTTTTCGGTGATATACTCGGGACAAATGGTTTCAGCAGCACAGCGGGTAGAAACGTATAAAGACAATGGGGAAGATGAATCTGAGATGACTCAGGAAAGCATACAAAGTCAGGAGAAAACGGTCAGGGAACAAGCAGAATATATGGAGGAGTTGGAGGAAGAACAGAATATTGCACATTCAGAAATACTGGAAGTGATGGGGGTGCGAAATGCACTGGCAGTAAAAATGAATACGATAGAACGGGCATTGCAGACAATGACACTGACCAAAAGCCCACAGAAGATGTTTGCGGCTTATTACGCAGATGGAACATTCAACGGTCAGGAATCAGTGTTATATCTGAATCAGGAGGTGGTGTGGTGCCTGGAACCTTCCGAACTGGTCGGAAATGTCGGAAAAGGAATTACATATGCATTGGTAGATCCGGGGGATGCGGCGCAGTGGCTGCAGAATAGATACGGGTGGAGTTGGAACAAAATTAATAATCTGGCAAAAGCTGTGTGTTTTGCAAAGCAGTATTTTGGAGATCATGGTCTGTGTGGATATGCATTGGTACAAGATCTGATCTGGTCTGAGATTCAGCCCTATGAAGATGCAGGTGAAACAGGATATTATCTTCTGACGAACGGTGCAGGGAATACTACATATCAGTGTGAGCATCTGAATACAAGAGAAAAAGTGAATGAGGCGATCCAGGCAGTCTGGCAGCAGTTCTATGCGTATAATACATTGCCATCTTATCAGGGGAAAACTATTTCAGTGATGCCGGGTCAGACCTGCTGGATTCCGGATACAAATGGCGTGACAGATAAAACAAGTTTCATTGTTCCGGATGGTGTACAGGTGATACCTGGATGGCATGAGAATCATGGCGGTATCTGGCTGAAGGCTGATGAGAGCCTTGCGGGACGTACCGTAACAGTGAATCTGTATAAAAATGAAATTCCGGCAGGATCAGAGGGGATATTGGTGTATGGAGCTACGGATAAGAAGCGGCAGTCAGTGGGAATGTGGTCTGGTGCAATATCACCAACTTATGGAAGTTTTCGGATTATCTGCGAACGGGATTCTTATTTGAATGCAAGGTATGAGGCCAGAGATGCAGTGGCACCTTCCATTGATCTTCATATTCAAAAAACGGATGCCCAGACAGGAAAAAATCTGGCAGGAGCTGTCTTTGAAATATCTATGGATGGTCAGAAAGTGGCATCTGTTGTGACAGATGCAGAAGGAAAAGCAGCTTATCATTGGAGAGGAGAAGTGTTGTATACTTCTTATTATGAAAGTGTACAGCCAGTCAATATGTTTTCTGACTGGAAAAGTGCATATGAAGCTGCGCGTCGTGATGTGAAGCAGCAGGTACAGGATGCTGTGACACAGTTGAAATCTGCAACTACTCATATTTGGCGGGTGGAAGAAGTGCAGGCACCGGAGGGATATGCCAGAAATGAAGAAGTCTGGGAACAGACATTTGATCTGAATACACTGGCAGTGGAAGTTCAGTATACAAATGTGCCGGAAAATGGTTATCTCAAATTGCAGAAAGTATCCGGAAATCCGGAAATAACAAAGCATAATCCATGCTATAGCCTGGAAGGAGCAGAGTATGGGGTATATCAGTGTCTGGAGGATGCGCAGAAGGATGTGGGAAGAATCGTGACATTAAAAACAGATGCAACAGGTGCATCCGATATGCAGACAATATGTGCGGGAATTTACTATATAAAAGAAGTAACTGCATCATTAGGGTATCAGTACTGTGCGGAGCAGACAGAAATCGGACTTCCCGAAGGAATCCATCGTGTAACAGTGAAAAGTGAGGAGACAACCGAAGTGAGGTGTGTGGAAGAACCGGCAGGAAAAACGCTGCTGTTGAACTTGCAAAAATATGAACAGGAGCATGGAATGACGGTAGGTCCGGGAACAGCTTCTTTGCAGGGTGCAGTGTTTGCACTGGAATATTATGCAACGACAGATCCTTTGCATGATAATATGCCGCCCGTCCGCACCTGGTACTATCAGACAGATAATAATGGACAGATCTACAGTACAGGGGAAGCGTATCTGGTGCCGGAACTGACAGAAAGTGATGGCAGTGTGTTATGGTCGGATGAACTATACAGAGAAGAAAATGGAAACGTGTTTTATCCAATTGGTACCTATCGTATACGAGAGATTTCTGCACCAAAATATTTTAAATTAGAAGGGAATATGCATTTTGTTGAAAATACTGACGTCTGCCCGGATGTAAAGACAGGATTAGACGCGGTGCTGCGTCAGCCGTATTCCGGAGCATCAGCAGAATTATATACAATGGGGAAAAAATCCCATGGGGAGATTTTGATACAGAATCTGTCTGTCCATGCTTATGACAAATTGCACTATGGTTCCATTACTCTGTATAAAACAACTGCGGACGGAAAGAAGCGACCACTGTCCGGCGTTGAATTTCATATGACTGGTCAGACAGATCAGGATACCTATACAGCAGTCTCAGACGAAAATGGCAAAGTAGTATGGGATCACCTTGCACCACAAGTGTATGTGATTACAGAGGTGAAAACCGCAGAAGGGAAAAATCTGTTGCAGGACAGTATCGAGGTAAAACTGCCGATGGAGATGAACCTTGAAGATCTGGTTAAAAACGGACAAAAGGAAGAGGATGCCGTTTATGATGTTATGACCGGAAAATACTGTTTTTATGATCTGACATATTGCATAGGAAATACAGCGATTCTGGAAATGCCGTTTACCGGCAGAAGAGGGTGGAAAGTTTATGGAGTTCTTATTTGTGGATTAGTGTTACTGGCAGCAGGCATAGTCTTCCAAAGACACAAATCAGTTTAAGTAATCAATTTAAGTTAATTTTATCTGGAAAAATTATTGGAAAAATGGTTGACGTGATGCGGATACTTGTGCTATATTAGATGAGCGATGGAAGTAGGTCTTTTTTTTATGCCTAAAATTGAATGTACATGATTTTTCATGGACACACAGTTGCAAAGAAAGTTAATGGAGGTGGAAAGTTGTGCGCGTAAAGATTACATTGGCATGCACAGAGTGCAAACAGCGTAATTACAACCTGACTAAGGATAAGAAAGCTCATCCTGAAAGAATGGAAGTAAACAAATATTGCAAATTCTGTAGAAAGCATACATTACACAAAGAAACCAAATAATCCGGCGATGCAAAGGATGTGACAAAATGGAAGAAACCAAAAAGAATGATGTTCAGAAAAAGAACTGGTTCGCTGGTCTGAAATCTGAATTCCAGAAAATTGTCTGGCTGGACAAAAAGTCACTTGGGAAACAGACCGTAGCAGTACTTGTCGTTTCCGTGATCCTGGGTGCGATTATTGCAGTACTGGATCTTGGCATTCAGTATGGCGTTGATTTCCTTGTAAATCTGTAGGAAGGCAAAGGTGAGTTTTTATGGCTGAGGCGAACTGGTATGTGGTTCATACTTATTCCGGATATGAGAATAAGGTAAAAGCAGACATTGAGAAAACAATTGAAAACAGACATCTGGAGGATGAGATCCTTGAGGTTCGTATCCCGATGCAGGATGTTGTTGAAATGAAGAACGGTGCGAAGAAGCAGGTTCAGAAAAAAATGTTTCCTGGATATGTGCTCATCAATATGGTAATGAATGACGATACATGGTATGTTGTCAGAAATACCAGAGGTGTTACCGGGTTCGTAGGTCCGGGGTCGAAGCCGGTGCCACTCACGGAAGCCGAGATGAGACCGTTGGGAATCAAAGAGGAAAATGTGGTAGTTGACTTCAAAGAAGGCGATATGGTAACGATCATTGGTGGCGTATGGAAAGACACTGTAGGTGTGATTCAGAGCATGAATGAGAGTAAACAGATCGTAACTATCAATGTAGAGCTTTTCGGTCGCGAAACACCGGTAGAAATAAGTTTCGCAGAAGTGAAGAAAATGTAAGCGTAAGTAAAGGAACGATTACGAAAAATTCAAAGGAGGCAATCTCAAATGGCAAAAAAAGTAGAAGGATATATCAAACTGCAGATTCCTGCTGGTAAAGCTACACCGGCTCCTCCAGTTGGTCCTGCACTTGGACAGCACGGCGTAAACATCGTAGAGTTTACAAAACAGTTCAACGCAAAGACAGCTGATCAGGGTGATCTGATCATTCCTGTAGTTATTACAGTATATGCAGACAGAAGTTTCAGTTTCGTTACAAAGACTCCGCCAGCACCGGTTCTGATTAAGAAAGCATGCGGAATCAAATCTGGTTCAGGCGTACCGAACAAAACTAAAGTTGCTACTATCACAAAAGCTCAGATTAAAGAAATCGCAGAGCTGAAAATGCCAGACTTAAATGCAGCATCCTTAGAGAGTGCTATGAGCATGATCGAAGGTACAGCAAGAAGTATGGGTGTTACTGTAGCTGAGGACTAATTAACAAATATAAGTGGGAGGGTCCTCTCCCGATACAACCACAGGAGGTTATAATTCATGAAAAGAGGAAAAAGATATGTCGATGGAGCGAAAAAAGTCGACAGAACAGTTCAGTATGAGAGTGCAGATGCAATCAAACTTGTAAAAGAAAACGCTACAGCAAAGTTTGACGAGACCATCGAGCTTCACATCCGTACAGGTTGTGATGGACGTCACGCTGAGCAGCAGATCCGTGGTGCTGTTGTACTGCCGCACGGAACAGGTAAAACCGTTCGTGTTCTGGTATTTGCAAAAGGCACAAAAGTAGATGAGGCTCAGGCAGCAGGTGCTGATTTCGTTGGTGGAGAGGAATTGATTCCGAAGATCCAGAACGAAGGATGGCTTGATTTTGATGTAGTAGTAGCTACACCGGATATGATGGGTGTTGTTGGACGTCTTGGTCGTGTACTTGGACCGAAAGGATTAATGCCAAACCCAAAAGCTGGTACAGTAACTATGGATGTTACAAAAGCTGTTAACGATATTAAAGCAGGTAAGATTGAGTACAGACTGGACAAAACAAATATTATCCATGTGCCAATTGGAAAAGCATCCTTTACAGAAGAGCAATTAGCGGACAACTTCCAGACCCTTATGGATGCCATCATCAAAGCAAGACCAAGCGCATTAAAAGGTCAGTATCTGAAGAGCGTAACAATGACTTCAACAATGGGACCTGGTGTTAAATTAAACACTGCTAAATATGTGTAAAAAGTTTTGAATTGTTGTTGACATCACGTTAATACAATGATATAATCACACCGTTGTGTGAAAACATGACGGTGTGTAATCGAAAGATTACAAAATTGCCGAAGACAGCAGGTGCCATTGTGGCGTAAACGCAGAACCTGCCGAGGGAATTTACAAAACATGATATGTTTATGTAAAATGATGATTCTCTCTCTGTCTGCATGGCAGGGGGATTTTTTTATGTAGCATGGAAAGTGATTACTTCCTATGTGAATGGATTCCCGTTTTCGTCTGAGGAAACAAAATTTAAGAAGGAGGTGCACGATTCGTGGCAAAAGTAGAACTGAAACAGCCTATCGTTCAGGAAATCGCAGATCAGATTGATGGTGCACAGTCTGTTGTAGTTGTAGACTACCGTGGACTTACCGTATCTGAGGACACACAGTTACGTAAAGAATTAAGAGAAGCTGGTGTTTCTTATAAAGTATATAAGAATACATTAATGAATTTCGCATTCAAAGGCACTGATTTTGAAGCACTTGCACCGGTTCTTGAAGGACCAAACGCAATTGCAATCTCAAAAGAAGATGCAACAGCTCCGGCAAGAATTCTTGCAAAATTTGCTAAAACAGCTCCGGCACTTGAGATTAAAGCTGGTGTTGTAGAAGGCGATTATTATGATGCAGCAGGAATGCAGACAATCGCAAGCGTTCCGTCCAGACAGGATCTTCTTTCTAAATTACTTGGAAGCATCCAGTCTCCGATCACAAACTTCGCTCGCGTTATCAATCAGATCGCAGAGCAGGGTGGCGCTGCAAACTGCGAGCCAGCAGCTGCTGAAGAAACAGCAGAAGAAGCACCGGCAGAATAATCCGGTCACTAAGTTGCATCAGGCAGCTTAAAATATGAAAACAAAAAAAGATGAAAATATCGAAAATTGGAGGTAAAGAATAATGGCAAAATTAACAACCGCAGAATTTATTGAAGCGATTAAAGAGTTAACTGTTTTAGAGTTAAATGATCTTGTAAAAGCATGTGAAGAAGAGTTTGGCGTATCTGCAGCAGCAGGCGTTGTAGTTGCAGCAGCAGGCGGAGACGCAGCAGGCGCAGCTGAGGAGAAAACAGAGTTCGACGTTGAGTTAACAGAGGTTGGCCCGAACAAAGTTAAAGTTATCAAAGTTGTTCGTGAGTTAACAGGTTTAGGCTTAAAAGAAGCTAAAGCTGTTGTTGACGAGGCTCCGAAGATGGTTAAAGAGGGTGCTGATAAAGCAGAAGCTGAAGACATCAAAGCTAAACTTGAGGCTGAAGGCGCTAAAGTTACTCTTAAATAATTTTATAAAAATTATTCGCACCAACCGGGAAACCGGTTGGTGTTTTTTTGCCCGAAAAGTAAAAATAATCCTTGACTAGAAAAAGGGCATGTGCTATTATGGTAAATGCACTATTGTGGTTTGATGGGGCTTTGTGCGCCCTTTTCAGGGATAGAAAAAGAAAACGAGAGGTGAAGCGTCAATGGAGAAAAACAGGATACGTCCGGTCATAAACGGAAAAAGTTTGCGTATGAGTTATTCGAGACAAAAAGAGGTTCTGGAAATGCCAAACCTGATTGAGGTTCAGAAGAATTCCTACAATTGGTTTTTGGAAGAAGGACTCAAAGAAGTGTTTGCGGATATTTCGCCGATTGCTGATTACAGTGGACATCTGAGTCTGGAATTTACAGACTTTACATTGTGCGAAAAGGATGTAAAATATTCCATTCCAGAGTGTAAAGAGCGTGATGCGACATATGCAGCTCCTTTAAAAGTAAAGGTAAGACTTTATAATAAAGAAGCAGACGAGATCAACGAACATGAAATCTTCATGGGTGATCTGCCGCTGATGACAGAGACAGGTACATTTGTAATTAACGGTGCTGAGCGTGTTATTGTAAGTCAGCTTGTTCGTTCCCCGGGTATTTATTATGGAATCGCCCATGATAAAATTGGAAAAGAATTGTATTCCTGCACTGTTATTCCGAACCGTGGTGCATGGTTGGAATATGAGACAGACTCTAATGATGTCTTCTATGTTCGTGTTGACCGTACCCGTAAAGTGCCGATCACAGTTCTGATCCGTGCACTTGGTATTGGTACAAATCAGGAAATTATTGATCTTTTTGGTGAGGAACCAAAGATTATTGCAAGTTTTGGAAAAGACGTTTCTACAAATTATCAGGAAGGTCTTTTGGAATTATATAAGAAAATCCGTCCGGGTGAGCCGCTTTCTGTAGAAAGTGCAGAGAGTCTCATCATGGCTATGTTCTTCGACCCGAGAAGATATGATCTGGCAAAGGTTGGAAGATATAAATTTAATAAAAAATTAATGCTGAAAAACCGCATCAACGGACATGTACTGGCAGAGGATGTTGTGGATCCGAGTACAGGTGAAGTGCTGGCAGAAGCAGGTCAGAAAGTTGACCGTGAACTGGCAGATACAATCCAGAATGCGGCAGTTCCGTATGTCTGGATTCAGACAGAAGAGCGTAACGCAAAAGTTCTGTCCAATATGATGGTTGATCTGCGCCATTATGTAGATGTGGATCCGAAAGAAGTCGGTGTTACAGAGCTGGTTTATTATCCAGTGCTGGCACAGATTCTGGAAGAAAATGCAGAATTGGAAGAAATCAAGGATGCAATCCGCAGAAACATCCATGATCTGATTCCGAAACATATTACAAAAGAAGATATTATTGCTTCTATTAATTATAATATGCATCTTGAGTATGGTATTGGTAATGATGACGATATTGATCACCTTGGAAATCGTCGTATCCGTGCGGTAGGTGAGCTGCTTCAGAACCAGTATAGAATTGGTCTTTCCCGTCTGGAGAGAGTAGTTCGTGAAAGAATGACTACTCAGGATCTTGAGACAATCACACCACAGAGTCTGATCAATATCAAACCGGTTACAGCTGCTGTCAAAGAATTCTTTGGTTCTTCCCAGCTGTCACAGTTTATGGATCAGAACAACCCTCTTGGTGAGCTGACTCACAAACGTCGTCTGTCTGCATTGGGACCAGGTGGTTTGTCCAGAGACCGTGCAGGATTCGAGGTTCGAGATATTCACTATTCTCATTATGGAAGAATGTGTCCGGTAGAGACTCCTGAGGGACCGAACATCGGTCTGATCAACTCTCTTGCATCTTATGCAAGAATTAATGAGTATGGTTTTGTTGAGGCACCATATCGTAAAATTGATAAAACAGATCCTAAGAACCCGCGTGTAACAGATGATGTTGTATACATGACAGCGGATGAAGAGGATAATTACCATGTAGCACAGGCGAATGAGAAACTGGATGAAAATGGATACTTTGTTCGTAATTCTGTATCTGGTCGTTACAGAGAAGAAACACAGGAGTACGACAAGACATTATTTGATTACATGGATGTATCTCCACAGATGGTATTCTCAGTTGCTACCGCACTGATCCCGTTCCTTGAGAATGACGATGCGAACCGTGCATTAATGGGAGCAAACATGCAGCGTCAGGCTGTACCGCTTCTGACTACAGAGGCACCGGTTGTCGGTACAGGTATGGAGCCGAAGGCTGCTGTCGATTCCGGCGTTTGTGTTGTTGCAAAACGCGCCGGCGTGATTGAACGTGCATGCTCCAATGAAATTACAATCAAATACGACGATGATGGAAGCAAAGAGACCATTAAACTGACAAAATTCTCTCGAAGCAACCAGTCTAACTGCTATAACCAGAGACCAATTGTGTTTAAAGGAAACCATGTAGAGGCTGGACAGGTTATTGCTGATGGTCCGTCTACTTCAAACGGAGAGCTTGGTCTTGGTAAGAATCCGTTGATTGGATTTATGACATGGGAAGGCTATAACTACGAGGATGCTGTACTGTTAAGTGAGCGTCTGGTTCAGGATGATGTTTACACATCTATCCATATTGAAGAGTATGAGGCTGAAGCTCGTGATACAAAACTCGGACCGGAAGAAATTACAAGAGACGTTCCGGGTGTCGGTGACGATGCACTGAAAGATCTGGATGAGAGAGGTATTATCCGTATCGGTGCCGAGGTTCGTGCCGGTGATATTCTGGTTGGTAAAGTGACTCCGAAAGGAGAGACTGAACTGACAGCTGAAGAGAGACTGCTTCGTGCAATTTTTGGTGAAAAAGCCAGAGAAGTACGTGATACTTCCTTAAAGGTACCACATGGTGAGTACGGTATCGTTGTAGATGCAAAAGTATTTACCCGAGAGAATGGTGATGAGTTATCACCGGGTGTGAACCAGGCTGTTCGTATTTACATCGCTCAGAAGAGAAAAATTTCTGTTGGTGATAAGATGGCTGGCCGTCATGGTAATAAGGGTGTCGTTTCCCGTGTACTTCCGGTAGAAGATATGCCATTCCTGCCGAATGGACGTCCGCTGGATATCGTATTAAATCCGCTGGGTGTACCTTCCCGAATGAATATCGGACAGGTGCTGGAGATCCATCTGAGTCTTGCAGCAAAAGCACTTGGATTTAATGTTGCAACACCAATTTTTGCCGGTGCAAAAGAGACTGATATCATGGATACTCTGGATCTGGCAAATGATTATGTCAACTTAACATGGGAAGAGTTCAAAGAGAAACATGAGCAAGAACTGCTTCCGGAAGTTCTTGATTACCTGTATGAAAACAGAGAACATCGTGAACTCTGGAAAGGTGTTCCGATTTCTCGTGATGGAAAAGTAAGACTGCGTGATGGACGTACCGGTGAGTATTTTGACAGCCCGGTAACTATCGGACACATGCATTACCTGAAGCTGCATCATTTGGTAGACGACAAGATCCATGCACGTTCTACCGGTCCTTACTCTCTTGTTACACAGCAGCCTCTGGGTGGTAAAGCTCAGTTCGGTGGACAGCGTTTCGGAGAGATGGAGGTATGGGCACTTGAGGCTTACGGTGCAGCATACACACTGCAGGAAATCCTGACAGTAAAATCCGATGATGTTATTGGCCGTGTAAAAACTTACGAGGCAATTATCAAAGGTGATAATATTCCTGAACCGGGTATTCCTGAGTCCTTCAAGGTATTGTTGAAAGAGTTACAGTCTCTTGGTCTGGATGTGACTCTGGAAGACGAAAATGGTGAGGAAGTAAAACTGCTTGAAACAAGCGAATATGGAAATACAGACCTGAATGCTATTATTTCCGGAGATAGAAACTTCAATTATGAAGAAAAAGAATCTTTTGGAGCAATGGGCTTCTCAAAACAGGAATTTAATGAAAATGAAGAACTGGTTGATGTAGAAGAAAATCAGGATGATTCCGATACAGATGATTTTATGGATGCATTTGACGATAGCATTCTTGATGAAGAATAAGAGGAAGGAGCGTTGTAAATGCCAGAAACAAACAATAAAGAAGTCGGCACAAACATAGCGTTCGATGCCATCCGCATCGGATTGGCTTCACCGGAAAAAATATTGGAATGGTCCCGGGGCGAAGTAAAAAAACCGGAAACCATTAATTATAGAACTTTAAAACCAGAAAAAGACGGTTTGTTCTGTGAACGTATTTTTGGACCGAGCAAAGATTGGGAATGCCACTGCGGTAAATATAAAAAAATCCGTTACAAAGGCGTTGTCTGCGATCGATGCGGAGTTGAGATTACAAAATCCAATGTTCGTAGAGAGCGTATGGGACATATTGAGCTGGCTGCTCCGGTATCTCATATCTGGTACTTTAAAGGTATTCCTAGCCGTATGGGATTAATCCTTGATATTTCTCCTCGTACGTTGGAGAAAGTTCTGTATTTTGCTTCTTACATCGTTCTGGATAAAGGCGAGACAGACCTGCAGTATAAGCAGGTTCTGTCCGAGGCGGAATATCAGGAAGCATACGAGAAATACGGAAATACATTCCGTGTGGGTATGGGAGCTGAATCTATCAAAGAACTTCTGGAAGCAATTGATCTGGAGAAAGATTCTGTAGAACTGAAAGCTGCATTAAAGACTGCTACAGGTCAGAAACGTGCAAGAATCATTAAAAGACTGGAAGTTGTAGAAGCATTCCGCGAGTCTGGCAACAGACCGGAGTGGATGATCATGACAGTTATTCCGGTTATTCCACCAGATTTACGTCCGATGGTACAGTTGGATGGTGGACGTTTTGCGACATCCGATCTGAACGATTTGTATCGTCGAATCATCAATCGTAACAACCGTCTGAGAAGACTGTTAGAACTCGGTGCACCGGATATTATTGTGCGCAACGAGAAACGTATGCTTCAGGAAGCTGTTGATGCACTGATCGATAATGGTCGTCGTGGAAGACCTGTTACCGGTCCTGGAAACAGAGCATTAAAATCTCTGTCTGATATGCTGAAAGGTAAATCCGGACGTTTCCGTCAGAACCTGCTCGGTAAACGAGTTGATTATTCCGGACGTTCCGTTATCGTAGTTGGACCGGAATTAAAGATTTATCAGTGCGGTTTGCCGAAAGAGATGGCAATCGAGTTGTTCAAACCATTTGTAATGAAAGAACTGGTTGCAAACGGAACAGCACATAATATTAAGAGCGCTAAGAAAATGGTAGAGAAACTTCAGACAGAAGTATGGGACGTTCTGGAAGAAGTTATCAAAGAGCATCCGGTTATGCTGAACCGTGCTCCTACACTGCACAGACTTGGTATTCAGGCATTTGAACCGATTCTGGTAGAGGGTAAAGCAATTAAACTGCATCCGCTCGTTTGTACCGCATACAATGCCGATTTCGATGGTGATCAGATGGCTGTTCATCTTCCGCTTTCTGTGGAAGCGCAGGCAGAGTGCCGGTTTATGTTACTGTCACCAAACAACCTGTTAAAACCGTCCGATGGAGGTCCGGTAGCCGTTCCTTCCCAGGATATGGTACTTGGTATTTATTATCTGACTCAGGAGAGACCAGATTCTCTTGGTGAGGGACATTACTTCAAAAACTTGAACGAAGCAATTCTTGCATATGAGAATGGCTATGTAAAATTGCACTCCAGAATCCATGTACGTGTAACAAAGAAAATGGCAGATGGAACAGAAAAGACCGGAACGGTTGAGTCCACATTGGGACGTTTCATTTTTAATGAGATTCTTCCACAGGATCTTGGTTTTGTGGACAGAAGCATTCCGGAGAATGATCTGGTTCTGGAAGTTGATTTCCATGTAGGTAAAAAAGGATTGAAACAGATCCTTGAGAAAGTTATCAACATTCATGGTGCTACCACAACCGCTGAGGTTCTGGATGACATCAAAGCAATGGGTTATAAATACTCTACAAGAGCTGCTATGACCGTATCCATTTCCGATATGACCGTACCGGAGAAGAAGCCGGCACTGATCAAACAGGCTCAGGATACTGTGGATCTGATTACAAAGAACTATAAGCGCGGACTTATCACAGAAGAAGAACGTTACAAAGAGGTTGTTGAGACTTGGAAAGAAACCGATGATGAGCTTACACATGAGCTGTTATCCGGACTTGATAAATATAACAACATCTTCATGATGGCTGATTCCGGAGCCCGTGGTTCTGATAAACAGATCAAACAGCTGGCTGGTATGCGTGGTTTGATGGCCGATACAACTGGTAAAACAATTGAGTTGCCGATCAAATCAAACTTCCGTGAGGGACTGGATGTATTGGAGTACTTCATGTCTGCACATGGAGCTCGTAAAGGTATGTCCGATACAGCACTTCGTACTGCCGATTCCGGATACCTGACCAGACGTCTGGTTGATGTATCACAGGATCTGATCATTCGTGAGACAGATTGCTGTACAGACAGAAGTGAGATTGCAGGAATGTATGTAAGTGCATTCATGGATGGAAAAGAGGAAATCGAAAGCCTTCAGGAGCGTATCACAGGACGTTTTGCCTGCGAAGATATCTGCGATGCAGATGGAAACGTATTGGTGGCAGCAAATCATATGATTACACCGAAACGTGCAGCTTTGGTTATGAGTAAAGGTGTAGATGAGAACGGAGAACCGCTTGAAAAAGTTAAAATCCGTACAATCCTTACCTGCCGTTCCAAAGTCGGTGTTTGTGCAAAGTGCTATGGCGCAAATATGGCAACCGGTCAGGCCGTACAGGTTGGTGAGGCAGTAGGTATCATTGCTGCTCAGTCAATCGGTGAGCCGGGTACACAGCTTACGATGCGTACATTCCACTCCGGTGGTGTTGCAGGTGATGATATTACACAGGGTCTTCCTCGTGTCGAGGAGCTTTTTGAGGCAAGAAAACCGAAAGGACTTGCCATTATCACAGAGTTTGCCGGTGTTGCTAATATCAAAGATACAAAGAAGAAACGTGAGATCATCGTTACAAGCCCGGAAACAGGTGAGACAAAAGCATACCTTATTCCTTACGGTTCCAGAATCAAGATCACAGACGGTGCTTTCCTTGAGGCTGGTGATGAACTTACCGAAGGTAGCGTAAATCCACACGATATCCTGAAAATCAAAGGTGTTCGTGCAGTTCAGGATTACATGCTTCAGGAAGTTCAGCGTGTATATCGTCTGCAGGGTGTAGAAATCAATGATAAGCACGTTGAGGTTATTGTTCGTCAGATGTTGAAGAAGATCCGTATTGAGAATAACGGAGATTCTGATTTCCTGCCGGGAACAATGGTTGATTTCCTTGATTATGAGGAAGAAAATGAAAAGTTAGCTGCAGAGGGAAAAGAGCCGGCAGAAGGAAAACAGGTACTGCTTGGTATTACCAAAGCTTCCCTGGCTACCAACTCATTCCTGTCAGCTGCATCCTTCCAGGAGACAACAAAAGTTCTGACAGAGGCAGCAATCAAAGGTAAGATTGATCCATTGATCGGTCTGAAAGAGAATGTAATCATCGGTAAACTGATTCCGGCCGGAACAGGAATGAAGAGATATCGTTCCATTCATCTGGATTCCGATATTGATGAGAATGCAGAACTTGATGTAGACGATTTGATGGGTGAAGATATTTTCACTGAAGAAGATGTGGAAATCAATGAGACAGATTTAGATTCTGATAACGATGTTACTGATGAGATTCCTGTGGAAGAAACAGTGACAGAAGAGTAAGCAGAACAAAAATAATACTATATAGAAGAAGCGGTGTCGGTGATGACACCGTTTTTTCTGTCTTTCTGATAGAAGAATACGTGAATTGTGTATGTTTATGTATAAAAACAGAAAAAATGGTAAAATTTAAAAAAGACGCTTGACAAGTGCGAAGTCAGTCACTATACTATTTTAGTGTGCATAAAAGTGCACAGGAAACTTTTTTACAAAATATACAGGAGGTGAATAGAATGCCAACATTTAATCAGTTAGTAAGAAAAGGTCGTCAGACAACTGCAAAAAAATCTACAGCACCTGCATTACAGAAAGGTTACAACTCTTTACAGAAGAGACCTACAGATGCATCTTCTCCGCAGAAGAGAGGTGTTTGTACAGCAGTTAAGACTGCAACCCCGAAAAAACCTAACTCAGCTCTTAGAAAAATCGCCAGAGTTCGTCTTTCTAACGGAATCGAAGTAACAAGCTATATTCCGGGTGAAGGTCATAACTTACAGGAGCATAGTGTTGTTCTGATCCGTGGTGGTCGTGTAAAAGACTTACCAGGTACAAGATACCATATCATCAGAGGAACACTGGATACAGCAGGCGTTGCAAACAGACGTCAGGCTCGTTCCAAATACGGCGCTAAGAGACCGAAAGCAGGCAAATAGGACCTGTAAAAGACCAATAGTATCACAAACAGAACTATTGTAAGTGTTGGAATTCTTTTTATCGACGATAACAGATAAAGATAGATGTTCCCAGCATGAACACATTAGAAAGACACATGTGAGTACCGTTGAATTAATCGATTAAGAAACTGCTGTGAAAGACAGCAAGCCAAGACCATGATTAAGGAGGGAAGTACCGTGCCACGTAAAGGACATAATCAGAAAAGAGAAGTTTTAGCAGATCCTATGTACAATAACGTAGTAGTTACAAAGCTTATCAACAACATCATGTTAGATGGTAAGAAAGGTGTAGCTCAGAAAATTGTATACGGAGCTTTTGATCGTGTTGCAGAGAAAACTGGAAGACCGGCTCTCGAAGTATTCGAAGAGGCTATGAACAATGTTATGCCTGTACTTGAAGTAAAGGCTAGACGTATCGGTGGTGCAACATATCAGGTGCCGATCGAAGTAAGACCGGACAGACGTCAGACACTTGGACTGCGTTGGTTAACAATGTTCTCCAGAAAAAGAGGAGAAAAAACAATGGCAGACAGACTGGCAAATGAGATTATGGATGCAGCTAACAATACAGGCGCATCTGTAAAACGTAAAGAAGACATGCACAAGATGGCAGAAGCAAACAAAGCATTCTCCCATTTCAGATTCTAAGAGGAGGAAATCACCATGGCAGGAAGAGAATATCCGCTTGAGAGAACCAGAAATATTGGTATCATGGCTCATATTGATGCAGGTAAAACTACATTAACAGAGCGTATCCTTTATTATACTGGTATTAACTATAAAATTGGTGATACTCACGAAGGTACTGCTACCATGGACTGGATGGAGCAGGAGCAGGAGAGAGGTATCACAATTACTTCAGCTGCTACAACATGTCACTGGACACCGCAGAAAGAAAATAAACCTGCACCGGGTGCGAAAGAGTACCGTATCAACATCATTGATACTCCAGGTCACGTTGACTTTACAGTAGAAGTAGAGCGTTCCCTTCGTGTACTGGATGGCGCCGTTGGTGTCTTCTGTGCAAAGGGTGGTGTAGAGCCTCAGTCAGAGAACGTATGGCGTCAGGCAGACACATACAATGTACCACGTATGGCATTCATCAATAAGATGGATATCCTTGGTGCAAACTTCTACGGAGCAGTAGACCAGATCCGTGAGCGTTTAGGTAAAAACGCAATCTGCTTACAGCTTCCAATCGGAAAAGAAGATGACTTCAAAGGAATCATCGACTTATTCGAGATGCAGGCTTATATCTACAACGATGAGAAAGGTGAAGACATCAGCATTGAGCCGATTCCGGAAGATATGCAGGATGAGGCAGAACTTTACCATGACGAGTTAGTAGAGAAAATCTGCGAGTTAGATGATGATCTGACAATGATGTATCTGGAAGGCGAAGAGCCGTCCGTTGAGCAGTTAAAAGCTGTTTTAAGAAAAGCTACATGTGAGTGTACAGCTGTACCGGTTTGCTGTGGTACTGCTTACAGAAACAAAGGTGTACAGAAACTGTTAGATGCTGTCGTAGAATTTATGCCGGCACCGACAGATATTCCGGCTATCAAGGGTGTTGACCTGGATGGTAATGAGATTGAGAGACATTCATCTGATGATGAGCCGTTCTCCGCTCTTGCATTCAAGATCATGACAGACCCGTTCGTTGGAAAACTTGCATTCTTCCGTGTATACTCCGGTACAATGAATTCCGGTTCTTACGTACTGAATGCAACAAAAGATAAAAAAGAGCGTGTTGGACGTATCCTTCAGATGCACGCTAACAAGAGAACTGAGCTGGACAAAGTTTACTCAGGTGATATCGCAGCAGCAGTTGGATTTAAGATCACTACAACAGGTGATACAATCTGTGACGAGCAGCATCCTGTAATCTTAGAGTCCATGGAGTTCCCAGAGCCAGTTATCGAGCTTGCTATCGAGCCGAAGACAAAAGCTGGACAGGGCAAGATGGGTGAAGCTCTTGCAAAACTTGCAGAGGAAGATCCTACTTTCCGTGCTCATACAAACACTGAGACAGGCCAGACAATCATCGCCGGAATGGGTGAGTTACATCTGGAAATCATCGTTGATCGTCTGCTTCGTGAGTTCAAAGTAGAGGCAAACGTTGGTGCTCCTCAGGTTGCTTACAAAGAGACATTTACAAAACCTGTTGATCAGGAATACAAATATGCAAAACAGTCCGGTGGACGTGGTCAGTACGGACACTGTAAAGTTAAATTCGAGCCGATGGATGCAAACGGTGAAGAGACATTCAAGTTTGAGTCCGCAGTTGTTGGTGGTGCCATTCCGAAAGAGTACATCCCGGCAGTTGGAGAAGGTATTGAAGAAGCAGCTAAGGCTGGTATCATTGCTGGATTCCCGGTTGTAGGTGTTAAAGCTACAGTTTACGACGGATCTTATCATGAGGTCGATTCCTCTGAGATGGCATTCCATATTGCCGGATCTATGTGTTTCAAAGAGGCTATGCAGAAAGCAAGCCCGGTTCTTCTTGAGCCGATCATGAAAGTAGAAGTTACTATGCCGGAAGAGTACATGGGTGACGTAATCGGTGATATTAACTCTCGTCGTGGACGTATCGAAGGTATGGATGACCTTGGCGGTGGAAAGATCGTTAGAGGTTATGTACCGCTGGCAGAGATGTTTGGATACTCTACAGACTTACGTTCCAAAACACAGGGACGTGGTAACTACTCAATGTTCTTCGAGAAATATGAGCCGGTTCCGAAGTCTGTACAGGATAAAATTATTTCCGCAAAAGCAAAATAAAACTTGAAATACTTTGACCTTTTTAATATAATCGAAGTATCGAGTGATAAGATTCAATTAAGAATTATGAATGCCGAAGGCATACAATTTTAAGGAGGACGCAAAAATGGCAAAAGCTAAATTTGACAGAAGCAAACCACATTGTAATATTGGTACAATTGGACACGTTGACCACGGTAAAACAACTTTAACAGCTGCTATCACTAAAGTATTAGCTGAGAGAGTAGAAGGAAACGAGAAAGTAGATTTCGAGAATATCGATAAAGCTCCGGAAGAGAGAGAGCGTGGTATCACAATTTCTACAGCTCACGTTGAGTATCAGACAGCAAAACGTCACTATGCACACGTTGACTGCCCAGGCCATGCTGATTACGTTAAAAACATGATCACTGGTGCTGCTCAGATGGATGGTGCTATCCTTGTAGTAGCTGCTACAGACGGTGTTATGGCTCAGACAAAAGAGCACATCCTTCTTTCCCGTCAGGTAGGTGTACCTTACATCGTTGTATTCATGAACAAATGTGATATGGTAGATGATGAGGAGCTGCTTGAGTTAGTAGAGATGGAAATCACAGAAGTTCTGGAAGAGTATGGCTTCACAGACTGCCCGATCATCAAAGGTTCTGCTTTAAAAGCTCTGGAAGATCCGATGGGCGAGTGGGGCGATAAGATCATGGAACTCATGGATACTGTTGATGAGTATATTCCGGATCCGCAGCGTGCAACAGATCAGCCATTCCTTATGCCAGTAGAGGATGTATTCACAATCACAGGTCGTGGTACAGTTGCTACAGGTAGAGTAGAGCGTGGTACTCTTCACATCAACGAGGAAGTTGAAATCGTTGGTATCAAAGAGGAGATCCAGAAAACAACTGTTACTGGTATCGAGATGTTCCGTAAACTGTTAGACGAGGCTCAGGCTGGTGATAACATCGGTGCATTACTTCGTGGTATTAAGAGAGAGGACATCGAAAGAGGTCAGGTTCTTGCAAAACCAGGTACAGTAACATGCCATACAAAATTCACAGCTCAGGTTTACGTACTGACAAAAGATGAGGGTGGCCGTCATACACCGTTCTTCAACAACTATCGTCCGCAGTTCTACTTCAGAACAACTGACGTAACAGGTGTTTGCAACCTTCCAGAAGGTACAGAGATGTGCATGCCTGGCGATAACGTAGAGATGACAATCGAGCTCATCCACCCAATCGCTATGGAGCAGGGTCTTACATTCGCTATCCGTGAAGGTGGACGTACTGTAGGATCAGGACGTGTTGCTACAATCATCGAGTAATCACGAATAAGCATAAATTAAGGACTTCCAGAAATGGGAGTCCTTTTTTTGATACGAAAATGATACTAATTTTTTACAATAAAATGCTTTAAACGTTCAGTAGTTTATTGACAGTTACTTGGGTAAAGAGCATAGATGCTTTGAAACATCAGTTATTAGAATAGAAATAATACATATTGTTACTGCTTAATAATAAGCGAGATAGCATTTTTAGAATGCGTATGTTAGAATATAAATGATGATAAGAAATAGGAAATTAAAAAGATAAAAAAAACAGTGTATTGGGTTACAATATAGAGGGCAGGTATATTTCTGTGGAGGGGGGACAAAAATTTGAAAAAGAGAATGGTGGCAATTTTATTATGTGTAGCAATGGCTGTAGTTAGTCTGACAGCATGTGGAAATTCAGATAAAGCAAACGATAAAGATAATGTATCTGCGGGGTCAATTAGTGAAACAGATACTTTAAATAATACAAATAGTCCCAAAGCGGAACAAAAGGAAGATCAGATAGATTACATTCAGGCGGAGTATCGAATCATAGATGCAAAAGAATTGTATGTAACTGCAGATAACTTGGAAGCAACAACGGATTCCGATGGTAATGAGACATATATTAATACAGAAAATTACACAAATCAGAATGTGTGTGACAATAGAGATAAAGAAACAGTGTTGCAGCAATTGATGGCTTCACTATGCGGTATTGCAGGTGCCATTGATTTAGATACTGCCAGAAATGAAGGAGTATTCGATAATGTAACTGAAGATGGTGCAATGGAGCCGGTAGCATTTGTTGGCGCACCATGTATAGATGAGAATGGAACTGCATTAGGTGATACAGCACCAGTATTTCGAAAAGTATTTGACGATGAGATTTTGAATGATCTTTTTGCTTATAAGCCGGATTACGAGCTGGTAGAGGTAGACGGCGAGGATGAAAAATGGTATAAATTTACATGGAGTCTGGAGACAACCTATGAAAGTATTTATGCGGAATCTTATTTGCAGGAACTTGCTGGTAAAAAATCTGCGCTTCAAACTGCTGTGAAAGAGGCAAACAATGGCAGCGATACGATTGAATTAACCGTGTCTCCTGAGACTGTGGCAAAATGTCTGGATAAATATAATCTGGATGAGGGTTACTGGTTTGTATTTAATGGTCTGGAAGATTATAATGCGGCTTCCTGGAATTATGATGTGATGTATAACGGTGTTCGTTATACATCAACCGTGACAAATGATGATGTAAAAATCATGTTGGAGATAAATGGTGAGCCACAGACGGTCATTATGCAACAGTGGTATACAGACCTGTTGTTAGACAAAAATCCAGAGCTGACGACAAAGGAAGAAGCGTTCTTTGGCAGTGAAAAATATCAAAGTATTGCGTATTCTGAAGGAAGAATGCTGAAACTGGAACAGAACTCAAAAGCTGCATTTGAAGCTTGTGGATTTAAGATAGATGAGTACAGATAAAAAAGGAAGGATCATATTATGACACAACAGAAGCTGATTGCCAGTATCGAGCAATATCAGCCATATAACGTGCAGGAAGAAATGGATAAATCGCTCATTCTGGAGTGGATAAAAAATAATAACAATGCATTTTTGCGTGAAAATACCGTGGCACATATGACAGCATCTGCCTGGGTGGTAAATGCGGACAGAAGTAAAGTACTGATGGTATATCATAATATTTATAATTCTTGGTCATGGTTAGGCGGTCATGCAGATGGTGAGACAGATCTGTTATCCGTGGCAATTCGCGAAGTAAAAGAAGAGGCTGGTATTTCTAATGTGCTTCCAGTATCTGAGGATATTTTTTCTTTAGAATCGCTTACGGTAGACGGGCATTGGAAAAATGGAAAATACGTATCAAGTCACCTGCATTTTAATGTGACATATTTATTGGAAGCTGATTCAGAAGAAGCAGTTTCGATAAAGGCAGATGAAAATAGTGGTGTGGCATGGTTTGCACCGGAAGAGGCATTGGCAAAATCTACGGAGCCGTGGTTCGTGGAACATGTATATACGAAACTGATAGAGAAAGCCAAGCAACTGTATTTATAAGAAATAAGAAAGTAGTGAAAGTATGTTGCAAATCTCTGTTTTGCATATAGCATAATATTTCTGTACTTCAATATAATTGCAATTGTAACAAACGAAAAATGTATGCTGACCAAAAAGTAGTTTTGGAAAAACAGATAGAAAAGAGGATAAGTATGAACGAATTATATGAATTGATTGAGCAAAAAATAAAGGAGTCAGGTTATCCAAGAGAGATTTCCGGGGAAGCGGTATACAATGATATCTGTGATCAGATTGAGGGCAAGGAGAATGGCATATATCTCCTTTTATCAAAATTTGAGGAAGATGTGATTTTTGAATACCATATTACAATCCGTGACGAGGATTTTAATCTTGGAATCCTGACAATGCGCACCCCGGAAGGCACATTTGAAGTAGATTTTGATGCATAAAACTTTATGTTATAAATACTGCTTTGCATCAGACGTAAGAAGCGCAGAACAAAATGATTATTTTAATCTATAAAAATAAAATGCAGATGAGTGAAAAATATTCTGCAGGAAATTATTATATGAGCAAGCAGCAAAAGCGGGTTGCAAATGTCTGTTTTGCTAAAGGGAAAAATTCAAACGTAGTTTTGAAATAGTAGGAGGAACTATGGATATCAAAGAACAAATTCATGTATTATCAGAAGAGATGATTGAAAACTTAGGAAAGCTGGTAGCGGTTGATTCCCAACTTGGCACACCGGAAGAAGGGAAGCCATTTGGAGAAGGACCGGCTGAAGTGCTCAGTGTAGGATTAAAAATAGCGGAAGAACTCGGGTTTTATACTGTAAATCTGGATAACTATTGTGGCTATGCGGAAATGGGCGAAGGCGAGGAAATTGTAGGAATTGCAGGGCATCTGGATATTGTACCGGTAGGTGGAGACTGGAGTTATGATCCTTTTGTGCTGACGCGTAAGGGGGATTATGTGTATGGTCGTGGAACGACAGACGATAAAGGTCCGGTGATCGAGGCACTTTATGCAATGAAATTGCTGCGTGATTCCGGAGTTAAGCTGAATAAACGCGTACGTCTGATCATGGGCTGTAATGAGGAGACCGGTTCTAAATGTATGGAACATTATAATAAAGTTGCCGAAGAGTTATCCTGCGGTTTTACACCGGATGCGAATTTCCCATGTATCCATGGTGAAAAGGGCCATATGTCCATGATGGCATATTCAAAACATACCAAAATTATTTCTATGAATGGCGGCTTTGTATCCAATGCGGTGTGCGATAGTTGTACAACCGTGATCCCGGCAGACATCGGTCTGAAAGAAAAATTGGAAGCAGCACTTGCTGATACAAAGCTTCAGGAGTATCAAGTAACGGAAGAGAATGGTCAGATTGAAATTTATGCAAAAGGTGTTCCGGCGCATGCCAGTACACCGGCACTTGGTATCAATGCAGCTGGTGTGACATTTGAGTGTCTGGAAAAAGCCGGATTTGAAGATGATTTTGTAAAATTCTATAATACACACCTTGGAACTTCCTGTGATGGAGCCGGAGTTGGTTTGAAATGTGAGGATGCCTACGGCAACCTGACGTTCTGTAATGGAATTGTAAAAACAGAGAATGGTGTGATTTCCTGCAGCATTGACATCCGTGTGCCGGTTACTTTACAAGAGGCAGATGTGCGCAAAATGTGCGAAGGAAAATTAGAAGATGAAAATGGCCGAATTGAGATAGAAGAAATCGGTGATCCGTTGTTTTTCCCGCGGGAATCCCCACTGGTAGAAGCGCTGTACAAAGCATATGTGGATGTGACAGGGGATACAGAGCATGAACCGATGGTGATCGGTGGTGGAACCTATGCAAAATCTCTGAAAAATATCATTGCGTTCGGACCGGAAAAATTGGATATAGATTATCATATCCACAGCGCTGACGAATTTATTCTGATATCTGAAATGGAAGAAGCGGTTCTGATTTATATGGAAGCAATTAAAAATCTGCTGGCAATTTGACAATGGTTTTGCACCGGCCAAGCGAAGTGTAGATGTGCAGTGATTCTGGGAAGGATATGTTAGTTTACGCTGGCAGAATCACGCCCCAAGTTTCATGTGCGTTTGACTTGAAGTGTGTTTGACTTAAAGAACCAGTAGCAAAGAGGATTGCGAATGAACGCTTTTACGGAACAATTAGAACTGGTTGATGATTATGTAAACTTGTGCTAATGACAGAATATTTTGAGAATTAAAGAAAAATTAAGTTTTCTCCTTTGTGAAATCTAAGTTGTATTTTCTATAATGTAGATGATTTATAAGAAAATACAATTTCAGCCTAAGATTTCTTCCATTATTACAGGTGATGAGGAAAAGTGAAAGAAAATAATCGCTGTTGGGAAGAAGCTTTGTCTGTACATTTTTAGAAATCTGAAAGGGGAAACAGGGGATGAGAGCTTTTATTTTAGTAATACTGTCCTTGATTTTGGGCATATCTGGCAATCGACAGCTGGCAAATCAGTTCAGTATGGCGAATATGTCACAGACTTTACAGGTTGCACTGGCGCAGGGAATAATGATTGAAAATATAGATACGCATGGTGGCTTTCATGGAGATGGACAGTCGTTGACAGTCTGGAAGTTTGATGATAATTCTATATTAGAACAGATTTTGACCGATCCTGACTGGAAAGAATTGCCAATGACGGACAACTTAGAAGCATTGCTTTACGGCGTAGTTTATGATACCGGGTTATCTATAACCGAAATTGGTCCATGTGTTGATTTTTCTGAGGAGCAGCTGCCGCAGATTCAGAACGGTTATTATTATTTTGTGGATCGTCAGGCTGAATCAGAAATGCAGCACAGCGATGCACAGCTCATGGAGCGGGCATCCCTTAATTTTTCAATTGCGCTTTATGATGTGGATACGGATACCTTATATTATATCGAAGTGGATACGTAATATAAAACAACAGCAAAAGTGATGAAAAATAAAGGACTGTGCGGATATCAGGAAAATATTTTGCAGGACTTGCTGACAGATATCAAACAAAGCGATAAAGTAAAATAGAAAGAGGAAGAGAAATTGGACGATTTTTTATACATTTTGAAACTGCAGCTGGAAGGCCGGCTGAGTGATGAGCAGATTACGGATCAGATGCATATTTATGAGGATTATATTCAGGAACAGTTGGCAGGCGGCAAAACAATGGAACAGGTTATGCGCAAACTTGGAGATCCGGAAAAAGTTGCGGATATGATCGTAGAACATTATGAGAAGCTGGAAAGACAGCAGCAGCGGGAAAACATTGGGAATATGACCGCGGATGAGATCAATGCCAATGTACAAAATCCGGAACATGGATTTCATGCAGAATTTATTGAAAATGAAGGATGGGATGTCCGGATTGGAAAACTAAAACTAAATACATGGTATGGAACACTGATTATTTTAGGAGCAGTTCTTGGAATTTCTATTCTGATATCAGAAATCATGCATTAAAATCGAAAAAAATATCTGGTGGCTTTTATAGAATGAAATGTCATATGATGACTAAAAAATAGAAAATAGTGTATAAGCGAAAAATTGAAAAAATGTTAATAAAATAACAAAATGAAAAATAAAATGACCAATGGGAAACATTGGTCATTTTAAGGGGAGTATAAATAATTAATAAGGGGTATAATTGAAAAGAATATTGAAGGGAAGATTCTTTTCAATTTGAATTATATAGCATTTGATAAGAAATTGCAAATAATTTAACAAACTTTTTCTGCGAAATTCACTTAAATTTCAGGCAAATTTTTCCATGAATAGAAAAAGAAAAAGTTAGCATACTACACCTGTAAAAACAAAACAGGAGGAATCATACAATGGCAAAAAAATATATGTCTGAAAATGATTACAAAAATGCTGACTACACAAATGGATACGCCAAAAATGAGGCAGATAAGGCAACTGACAAGGGGCAGAATAAGGCTCAGAATAAATCTCAGAACAAGAACAGTACGAATTATTCCGAAAACTGTGGCAAGAATTCTTCTAATGAAAACAGGAACTGCTGTTAGTCAGGACAAGGTACAAACTGCTGAAAAAAGGCATATGATAAAATAACCGAAGGCGGTTAGAAAGCAGAGAAAAGGCGGGCTGCATGACGGTCTGCCTTTTTTTTCGTTCATTGACAAAAATAAATCGAGTTTTATAGCATAAAAATAGAAAGGGGAAAGGAGATATGGGATTATGTCTGATCAGCTCGAAAGAAATCAGTGAATATCGGCGCAGGTGGAATGCCATGCTAATCGATCTGCGGAATCCAAAGGCTTACCGCCAGTGGCATATACCGGAAGCACAGAATGTGCCATTGGAGGAACTGGAATTATTTATGGAGCAGGTTCCAAAAAGCAGACTGGTGATTTTTTACTGCCAGTATGGTAATACAAGCATTCAGGAAGGATGCCGGTATGTAAAACGTGGATACCGGATCTGTTCAGTCGCAGGCGGTATCGATGCGTATCGTGCGTGTGAACTGCAACTGTACAAGGGGAAAGTATTACACGAGGAGAAGAGTTATATTGACAGCATAAATAAGAAACGATTATAATATTTACAAATAACAAAAGATAGCAGGAGAAAAGTGATGGAATTACAGCAATTTATTTCGCCCTGTCATTTCGGTATGGAGGCAATTCTTAAACGGGAAATTTATGATCTGGGATATGATATTGTCAAAGTAGAAGATGGCAGGGTTACATATGAAGGTGACATGGAGACAATCTGCCGGGCAAATATTCATTTGCGGACAACGGAGCGTGTACTTTTAAAGGTTGGAGAGTTCCATGCAGAGACTTTTGATGAATTATTTGAAGCAGTAAAAGCAATTCCATGGGAGAATTATCTGCCGGTGGATGCAAAGTTCTGGGTGACAAAGGCATCTTCCGTAAAAAGCAAGCTGTTTAGTCCATCTGATATTCAGTCTATTGTAAAAAAAGCAATTGTAGAACGATTGAAGCAGCACTACGGTGTGAATTGGTTTGAAGAGACAGGTTCTTCTTACCCGTTGCGTGTATTTTTGAATAAAGATGAAGTGACCATCGGAATTGATTCTTCCGGAGAATCTCTGCATAAGCGTGGATATCGTGTGTTGAGCAGCAAAGCACCGATCACAGAAACACTGGCAGCAGCTATGATCATGCTGACGCCATGGAAAGCAGACCGCATTCTGGTGGACCCGTTTTGCGGAAGTGGAACGATTCCTATCGAGGCGGCGATGATCGCTGCAAATATCGCACCGGGCATGTCACGGACATTTCTGGCTCAGACATGGAACAATCTGGTTCCGATGCAGCTGTGGAATGACAGCTTTGAGGAAGCAAAAGAGCTGGTAACTACTGATATTGAGACAAATATCCAGGGATATGACATTGACGGGGAGATTATCCGTGCAGCCCGTGACAATGCAAAGCGTGCCGGTGTGGATCATCTGATCCATTTTCAACAGCGTCCGGTGAGTGAATTGAAGAATCCGAAAAAATATGGTTTTGTCATTACCAATCCTCCTTATGGCGAGCGTTTAGAGGAAAAGGAAGCACTGCCGAAGCTGTATCGTGAGATTGGGGAAGCATTTGCCGGTCTGGACAGCTGGTCAGAATATCTGATTACTTCTTATGAAGATACGGAACGTTGTATTGGTAAGAAAGCAGACAAGAAACGGAAAATTTATAATGGTATGCTGCGGACAAATCTGTATCAGTACATTGGTCCGAAACCGCCAAAGAAGAAACGGCCGGAAGCGTAGAAAATAATTGCTTTTTTGCGTGTGAAAAAAGGGATGAACACGGCATGATACAGAAGTTACGACAGAAAAGAAGGACAGGCAGAATGAAACAGAGAATTATATTTGCAACAGGAAATAAAAATAAGATACGTGAAATCCATGAAATTCTGGGAGATCTTGGCTGGGAAATCCTTTCTATGAAAGAAGCCGGCATTGATCTGGATATCGTGGAAGATGGAACAACCTTTGAAGAAAATGCATTGATCAAAGCAAAAGCAGTGGCAGCACAGTGCAATGATATTGTACTGGCGGATGATTCCGGACTGGAGATTGATTATTTGAACAAAGAGCCGGGCATCTATTCCGCTCGCTATGCAGGGGAAGATACTTCTTATGACATTAAGAATCAGATGCTTCTGGATCGCCTGCAAGGCGTACCGATGGAAAAACGTACCGCACGTTTTGTCTGTGCCATTGCAGCTGTTGTTCCGGGACATGAGCCGATTGTAGTACGTGGAACCATTGAAGGGTATATCGGAGATAAACCGGCGGGAGAAAATGGATTTGGCTATGATCCGATTTTTTATGTACCGGATCTGAACTGCTCTACAGCGGAATTATCACCGGAAGAGAAAAATGCAAGAAGTCATCGTGGTAACGCTCTTCGGGCGATGCGTGAGGAATTAAAGCAGTATATATCAGATGTGAGATGACTCCCCCCTTTGCAGATGGTGAGCAACAAGAATGCCGAGGGCATTCTTGAATAGATTGAGCAAAAGTTGTAGAATGGAGCATATATGAAAGTTTTGATTGTGAGTGATACACATGGAAGACATGCAGGGATTGAGGAGGCTATCCAGCGGGAATTTCCGTTTCAGCGGCTGATCCATCTGGGTGATGCAGAAGGATACGAAGATTATATTGCTGATTTAGCAGAATGCCCGATTGATATTGTTTCCGGAAACAATGACTTCTTTTCTGATCTGCCGGATGAAAAAATCGTATTTATCGATGATTTCCGCGCATTGATCACGCATGGTCATATGTATGGTGTATCCATGGGGTATCAGCGTATTTGGGAAGAGGGACTTGAACGGGGCGTGGATGCAGTGATGTTTGGACATACTCATCGGCCGATGTTAGAGGAAGATGAGGATCTTATCTTGCTGAATCCGGGAAGCCTATCTTATCCGCGACAAAAAGGACGGCAGCGTTCTTATATTGTTATGGAAAAAGAAAACGGGAAAAAGCCGACATTCGAGATCCGTTATCTGGATGAATAGCAGATAATATTGGTCCATAGATACTGTCAAAAACGATAATTATTAACTTGAGTTTTGTAAATTTTTTTGAAATACTTTGATTTTTATATGTCTAAAATACCCGCAAAGCCGCAAAATAAAGGCTTTGTGGGTGTGAAAAAAGTTTTTTAAAAAAAATAAAAAAAGTTGTTGACAAAATACGATGTTTGCCATATAATAATTCTTGCGTCGCGGGTAATACAGAAGCGGATGCGAAAGAAAAATACGGGGTGTGGCTCAGCTTGGCTAGAGCGCCTGGTTTGGGACCAGGAGGTCGCAG
>OLNC01000127.1_pt1 | contig 93923 bp, 71 predicted proteins | sample 1672011 | NCBI WGS metagenome assembly OLNC01 (sample SAMEA3136636, study PRJEB25190) | human gut metagenome | biome: human gut; feature: human-associated habitat; material: faeces | place: Austria | collected 2013
GGGATAAACGCTGAAGGCATCTAAGCGTGAAGCCCCCCTCAAGATGAGATATCCCATCCGAAAGGAGTAAACCCCCTTGAAGACGACGAGGTTGATAGGGCAGAGGTGGAAGTGTGGTAACACATGGAGCTGACTGCTACTAATAGGGTGAGGGCTTGACCAACTAGCGAGAAAGCGGTCAGGACAGGATGGAAACAGAACGGAGTGAGTTTACTCACGGAGGGCTGTTTACAGAATGGACTGGACATTTGCGAGCAAATGACACCGAATGACGAAGTCATGAGGTGACCGATTTCAAGCGAACGCATGGTCATGATATGGTTGCAAATGTCAACATGTATGTGGTTTTGAAGATACGATAATGTAGGGGATTGGTCAAATGGTATGATAGGGGTCTCCAAAACCTTTGGTGGGAGTTCGATTCTCTCATCCCCTGTTCTTAGTGAGTCGGGAAGTCTTTTAAATTAAGGCTTTCCGGCTTTTTACATTTCATAGAATATACAGGATACAGGAGCACCAGAGAGGACACCAAACTGTCACTTTTTATTGCTTTTTGTTGAAACAAAGTGTATTATAAATTTAATGAGTTAACAGCTCTCCACGATAACACGATAAAGTGTACATACCATGGGGAGCCTTTTATTTTTTGACTATCAGATAAAAAGAAAATCAGAAAAGAGGAATGTATGGAAAGTTTTTCAGTATTTGTGAACAACGTAGACTCGTTAGTATGGAGCATGGTACTTGTTGCATTATGTCTTGGTGTGGGATTGTATCTTTCAATCAGAATGAAATTTCCACAGATTCGACTGATGAAAGAAATGATTCATCTTTTAATGGATAAAGAAGAAAGTGAAAGCGGAATTACTCCGTTTCAGGCATTTGCGACAACGGTAGGTGCTCGTGTTGGCATGGGAAATATTGCCGGTGTTGCTTCTGCGATTTTTTACGGAGGTCCGGGTTCTGTATTCTGGATGTGGATGATCGCGGCAATCGGAGCGGCTTCTGCATTTGTAGAATCTGCGCTGGGACAGGCTTACAAGGTCAAAAATCCGGATGGAGAATTTTCAGGAGGCCCTGCATATTACATAGAAAAAGGTTTAAAATGCAAACCGTATGCGATCCTTTTTGCAATTGTTGCATTTCTGGGACCTGGATTTCTCATGCCGGGTGTGCAGATCAACTCACTTGTAACAGTTTTTGAAGAAGCATTTTCTGTAAATAAAATTCTTGTCGGTGCTATCTGTTGTGTAATTCTCGGTATTGTTGTTTATGGAAGTATTAAAAGAATTGCACAGATTGCGGAATTACTTGCACCGGCGATGTGTGCGGTATATATTCTTGCAGCAGTTATTATTTTGGGACTCAATATTACCAAACTTCCGGGGATCCTGAAGATGATCATTCAGTCTGCATTCGGAGTGCATGCAGTAATGGGAGGTATTGTTGGTTCTGCAGTTTCATGGGGCGTCAAACGAGGTATTTATTCCAATGAAGCCGGAATGGGATGTGGTGCGATCGTTTCTGCAGCAGCAGAATGTTCACATCCTGCAAAACAGGGACTGATCCAGTCATTTTCCATTTATGTGGATACATTATTTATCGGAACGGCAACAGCAATGATCGTTCTGTTGACAGGTACATTTGATGTAGCAGATGCAGCCGGAAATCTTCTGATCAGTCAGACCGGCGGGCTGGAATCCGGAATCAAATGGACACAGCATGCATTGATAAGTACCTTTGGAACGTGGAGTGGAAAGGCACTTGCCATTATCATTGTTTTGTTTGTATTTACGTCTATGACGGGATATTGTTATCAGGCAGAATCCAATATCCGTTATCTGACAGGTAACAGCAAAAAGGCAGTTGCAATCGCCAGAGCAGTGTTCCTTGCAGCATCTTTCCTTGGGGCAATTGTAAATGCAGATGCTGTATGGGCAATGGGTGATATCGGATACGGACTTATGGCATGGGCAAATATCATTGCAATCGCACTTCTTGCACCAAAAGCTGTAGAAATCCTGCGAGATTACGAAAAACAAAAGAAAAGCGGTAAGAATCCGGTGTTTGATCCGGCAAAATTTGGTATCAAAGATGAGACCGGAGCGTGGAACCGAAAAAAAGATAGTTGACCTTGTGTCAGCTATCTTTTTGGTTATGAATAGATTTAGAAATTCAGATTCTACGGAATCTGCATGTGCAAGAAGTTCTTCAGCACTTTTATAAAAAAGCTCTCCCTCCGGAGTGAGGGTCAGTTTATTATTATTTCGAAAAAATAGATTGACGCCAAATTCTTCCTCGTTGCGACAGGAGGATGGGAAAAAATAAAAGGAATCTGGGATCGAACACAATACAAAAAGAAAGATCAATAAAACAAACAGACCCTATCTGGAAAAAAGATTTCATTAAATAATTTAATTCCTCAAAAGCAATTTCTATACACACGTACTTAGTAAGTAACCCAAAATTTTATATGAAACTGAGATCTTTATAAGCAGGAAAACCATAAGCTGATTCGGTATTTCTGATTGCACAGAGAATTGCTTCTGCCATCACATCTGCAGCAAGTGTTCCGACCATATCACAGTCAGCAGGTATGTTTCCGACAGAAAGTGCGTAAATACTGTCTCCGTCAGCTGAGGTATGTACAGGACGGATCGAACGTGCATAGCCATTGTGTGTCATGCCGGCAATTTTACAGAGCTGGCTTTTGGTGAAGGCGGCATTGGTGATGATCGCACCGATTGTGGTATTTTCCACAAATTTATTTTCGTGGATGTCATATGACCGGTAAAGAAACTGTGCAGAATCAGCAAAAGATTTCCGGTCATCAGAGAGCATGCCGGCGATGATCTGACCATTGTGATGATCATAAATATCCCCCAGGGCATTGACGGCGACGATAGCGCCGATCTTTAATTCTCCAATCTGTACTGCATAACTTCCGATGCCGGATTTCATGCAGTGTTCCATGCCATTTAATTTGCCAATGGTTGCACCGGTTCCGACACCGAAGCAGCCATCCTGGTAATTATTCTGCCAGGCACCGACACAGGCTTCGTATCCCATGGCTTTATCCGGACGGGTATATGGATCAGCAACAGTCAGATCAAAAATATCTGACTGACATACGAGAGGAACTTTCGCGATGCCGACATCGAGCCCGATTCCTTTTTCTTCCAGAAACTGCATAACACCGCCGGCAGCATCAAGTCCGAAAGCACTTCCACCGCCGAGCAGGACTGCGTGAATCCGATCGGCAGCAGCAAGAGGTTTCAACAGTTCGCTTTCACGGGAAGCCGGTCCGCCTCCACGTACATCGAGTCCTGCGCACATGCCGGTTTCGCTTATAATGACGGTACAGCCTGTTCCGGCCGAGGTGTTTTGGGCATTACCAATGCGGATATTGTCAAAATCTTTTATGGAAATTATTTTCATTGTATGCCTCCTTGAGTTAAATATAATTATACTAACAAAGAACTATTTTAAAGTCAAACAGAATGGAGGAACAAAAAAGTCGCAGCAGAGTGAAAAGAAGGAAAATGTTTTGCGATATCTGATTGCAAGAACTCTCTCAGACAGTTATAATGAACATCAGGACTTCTAATAAGAAGATAATGATGGGGGAACTGGAGAGGGAAAATTATGGATTATCAGCAGCTTATTACATTTATCATGGAAATGCTCGGAACAGTTGCATTTGCAGCGTCCGGAGCCATGGTAGCGGTAGATCGTGCCATGGATATTTTCGGTGTGATCGTGCTCGGAGTTACGACAGCTGTCGGCGGTGGGGCAATACGTGATGTGATTCTTGGAATCGTACCGCCTGCAATGTTCAGGAATCCGATTTATACACTGGTGGCAACGATCACATCCTGTGTGGTTTTTATGATTTTATATTTAAAGAAAGAGCTTTTGCAGGGGCACAATCGTGAGACTTATGATAAAATCATGCTTGTGATGGACTCGATCGGACTTGGGATATTTACGGTAGTAGGTGTAAACACCGGAATTTCACATGGATATGTGGATTATATGTTTCTGCTTGTGTTTCTTGGGACGATTACCGGCGTTGGTGGCGGATTACTGAGAGATATTATGGCAGGAGTACCACCATACATTCTTGTGCGCCATATTTATGCATGTGCATCAATCGTAGGAGCAATCGTCTGTGTGCTTTTGTATCGTCATTTTGGTGCGGTTGCATCTATGGTAGGAGCATCGGCAGTCGTAGTTCTGATCCGGTATCTGGCCGCACATTACCGCTGGAATCTTCCGAAGCTTACACGTGAAGAAGAAAATTGAATATTGTTACAGACAAAGAAGCAGCCCTTCTCCGAATCGGAGAGGAGCTGCTTTTGTACATTTTACTTATAGAGGAAATTTTTAAGGGTTTACCGAAATGTTATTCCAGTGGCTGTGTGTCCTGAAGAGCTTCGAAACCTTCCTCACCGGTACGGATCTTAACGACATTTTCGATATCGTATACGAAGACTTTACCGTCACCGTACTGACCGGTATGAAGAACTCTCTTGGCAGTTTCGATAACTGTTTTGACCGGTACCAGACTGACAACGATCTCAATCTTGATCTTAGGCAGCAGGTTCATATCCATCTCAACACCACGGTAGTAGGAGCGGGCACCTTTTTGTACACCACATCCCATAACGTTTGTAATGGTGATACCGGTAACACCGATTTCATTCATTGCATGCATGAATTCTTCAAGTTTGCTCTGACGTGTGATAATAACTACTTTTGTCAGCTTGTGTACGCCTTCTTTTGGAAGTTCCGGAATTGTGTTAACAGCTTCAGCCGGAGCTACATTTGCGGAAATGTTTGCAGAGGCTGCTTTCTTTGCAACACCCATAGGAGCAGGAACGGTCATGGTGTCATGTACAACAAATCCGTCATAAGCACTTGTAAGACCATGTTCTTTGGAATCCAGACCTTCGATTTCTTCTTCAGCGGATACACGAAGGCCGATGGTATGTTTGATCGCCTGGAAAATAATTGTCATAGTAACAGCAACCCATGCGATTGTGATGAGCATACCGACGAGCTGTACGCCGAATCCATGGAAACCGCCGCCAACCAGAAGACCTTTCCAGCCTGTGCCAGCTCCGTCAGAGAAAAGACCAACTGCAAGCGTACCGAAAGCACCGTTTAATCCGTGGACACCGACTGCACCAACCGGATCATCTACTTTAAGTACTTTGTCAATAAATTCAATACCGAATACAACTACAAAACCAGAGATAATACCAATGATAGCAGCAGATACTGGAGATACAGTATCACATCCGGCTGTAATAGCAACAAGACCTGCAAGAGATCCGTTCAGAGACATGGAAACATCCGGTTTTTTGTATCTTACCCATGTGATGAGCATAACGGCAACTGTTGCAACAGCTGCAGCGAGGTTTGTAGTTACAAAAATCTTACCTGCACTTACGATTGCATCACCTTCCATGCTGACAGTAGATGCACCGTTGAATCCGAACCAGCAGAACCAGAGGATGAATACACCTAAAGCACCGATGGTAAGGTTGTGTCCCGGGATGGCTTTTGATTTGCCGCTCTTAGAGTATTTTCCGATACGAGGTCCGAGGATGAGAGCACCGACAAATGCGGCAACACCACCGACCATATGTACTGCACAGGAACCTGCGAAATCATGAAATCCCATCTGGCTGATAAAACCACCGCCCCAGATCCAGTGTCCGGATACCGGATAAACGATCAGACTGATCAGAAAACTGTAGATACAGTAGGATGAGAACTTTGTACGCTCTGCCATAGCTCCGGATACGATTGTAGCGGATGTTGCGCAGAAGACTGTCTGGAAGATCAGGAATGCCCAGAACGGAACACCGTCAGGGAGCATTGCGGAACCATAATTAGCTTCGGTAGCAATTCCACCGATCTTTCCGAAGAATCCGTTTCCGGCTCCGAACATGATTCCGAATCCGACGATCCAGAATGTAGGAGTACCGATACAAAAGTCCATCAGGTTTTTCATAATAATGTTACCGGCATTTTTGGCTCTGGTAAAACCAGTCTCAACCATTGCGAAACCGGCCTGCATAAAGAAGACAAGTGCGGCACCTAAAAGTACCCATATTGTGTTTACTGCTGAATAATCCATAAAGTTACCTCTCTTTCCCTAAAAAAGTTGAATAAGTTAATGGTTACAAAATTGAAAAGGCACGGGAATGATGTTATATCATTCTCCGCGCCTTTACGAATCAAATATATATATGTAAAACAGGGGATGTTGTATCGTGTGATTAATGGATGAGGAAATCGATAATGAATTATGAAGTATGAAGTAGTTCATGTTCATAGTGACATCCCCTGATTTTACCATTGTGAAATTGTTTTTCCTCAGTCAGAGATAGAAAACAGAAGTTTTCCGTATGTCGGATATGGAAGGATGGAATCCGGGATCAGAACTTCGGCTGCATCAGCGGAAGCACGAACCTTTTCCATATCAGAAAGGACAACGCTCTGATAAAGTTTAGCACTCTTAAGAAGATCTTTGCCGGATTCATATTCAGCCATAGCAGTATCTTTTTTCAGGGTTTCGAGGTCTTTTGTCATGGTCTCGGAAAGCTCTGTCAGCTGTGTAAGAAGAGAAGCCTCTGCGGATACGGAAATATCCGGAACAACTGATTTCTTAAGTGCTGCAGTCTGTGCAATTTTTTCCATGTATGTAGTAATGCTCGGAAGAAGATCTTTCTGAATGATCTCAGCTAAAGTACCTGCTTCAATGTGAAGAGTTTTCACATAGTTTTCGAGCTTGATCTCGTAACGTGAATGAAGCTCTGCATCGGTGAATATATGATGACTGGTAAGCAGTTTTGCATTTTTTTCATCGATGAGATGCGGCAGTGCATCCGGTGTGGAAACCAGATTGTAGAGACCACGTTTTTCTGCTTCTTCAATCCATTCATCTGTATAACCGTTTCCGTTGAAGATAACTCGTTTGTGATCAATGACCGTCTTTTTCAGCAGTTCATGAACAGCGGTATCCATCTTATCAGCCGGAACATCTTTCAGTTCCTCATAGAACTGATGAAGTACTTCTGCAACAGCAGTGTTGAGGATGATGTTCGGGTTGGCTACAGAAGAAGAGGAGCCAAGCATACGGAATTCAAACTTATTTCCGGTAAATGCAAACGGTGAAGTACGGTTTCTGTCTGTGTTATCTTTTACGAAGTGAGGAAGTACTTTTGCACCGATATCCATCTGAACAGCACCGTGTCCGGCAAAGAATTCATCGTTTTCGATTGCCTTGAGTACTTCGGTAAGTTCATCACCGAGGAAGATGGATACTACAGCCGGCGGAGCTTCGTTTGCACCGAGGCGGTGGTCGTTTCCGGCACTTGCAACAGAAATACGAAGCAGATCAGCGTAATCATCAACTGCTTTGATAACAGCTACAAGGAATACAAGGAACTGTGTATTTTCAGCAGGTGTTTTGCCAGGATCCAGAAGATTGACTCCGGTGTCTGTGCTCATGGACCAGTTGTTGTGTTTACCACTTCCGTTGATTCCTTCGAATGGTTTTTCATGAAGCAGGCATACCATGTTGTGTTTTGCGGCAACTTTTTTCATGATTTCCATGGTCAGCTGGTTGTGATCGACAGCAACGTTTGTTGTATCAAATACAGGAGCAAGCTCATGCTGTGCAGGAGCAACTTCATTATGTTTTGTCTTTGCCGGAATACCGAGTTTCCAGAGCTCTTCGTCCAGATCATGCATGTAAGCTGCAACACGTGGCTTCAGAGTTCCGAAATAATGATCTTCCATTTCCTGTCCTTTAGGAGCCGGAGCACCGACCAGTGTACGTCCGCAGAAGATCAGGTCCTTTCTTTTATTATAAAGATCTTTGTCTACAAGGAAATATTCCTGTTCCGGACCTACGGTTGTGTTGATGTGTTTGACTTCTGTATTGCCAAGAAGACGAAGAATCTTAACAGCCTCTTTATTTAAGGTATCCATGGAACGAAGAAGAGGAGTTTTCTTATCCAGTGCTTCGCCACTGTAAGAACAGAAAGCTGTCGGGATATAAAGTGTACGGTCTTTAATGAATGCCGGTGAAGTAGGATCCCATGCTGTATAACCTCTTGCTTCGAAAGTAGCACGAAGACCGCCTGACGGGAAACTGGAGGCATCCGGTTCACCTTTTACAAGTTCCTTGCCGGAGAAGTCCATAATAACCTGACCGTCAACGGTAGGAGAAATGAAACTGTCATGTTTCTCAGCTGTAAAGTTGGTCATTGGCTGGAACCAGTGAGTATAATGGGTAGCGCCGTGTTCCAGTGCCCATTCTTTCATGGCAACTGCTACGGAGTTGGCAACATCAAGTTCCAGATGTGTACCGTTCTCGATTGTTTTCTTCAGCGCCTTGTACATATCTTTCGGTAATTTCTCACGCATGATCTTGTCATTAAAAACAAGACTGCCATAAATTTCAGGAATGCTATGTCCCATAGTAAAGTCTCCTTTCGATTTTCGATTCCATTAATCGTTATGATCTTAGTGATAAACAAAAAAGGCGCCTTGGAATCTAATCCAAAGCGCCGTTGCTTATGTGATGTAGTATACACAAAAAAAAACTCTTGTCAACATTTTTTGTGAAAAAAATTTCAAATTTTTTGTTTGGTCAGATGAATTTATTTGTATGGCTTTTTGCAGGGACAAGGGTTGACAAAAGTCGATCTTCTATTATAATTTCAGGTAGATTCACAGGTAAATTTCATAGATAATGGGAGGAAATTCTGATGGCAGGAATTAAGGAAGCCTGTGGTGTATTTGGTATTTATGATCTGGATGGAGGTAATGTTGTTCCATCCATTTATTATGGCCTTACATCACTTCAGCATCGTGGACAGGAGTCTTGCGGACTTGCAGTTTCCAAAACGAACGGAGAGCGAGGTAATGTTCAGTTTCATAAGGATCTCGGACTGGTAAGTGAAGTTCTCCGTGAAGATACCATACGGAATATGGAGGGGGATCTCGGGATCGGACATGTACGTTATTCCACGACCGGTGCATCTGTTGCGGAGAATGCACAGCCGCTGGTTTTGTCTTATATTAAGGGAACACTCGCACTTGCACATAATGGTAACCTGATCAATACCCCTGAATTGAAATGGGAACTGATTCAGAATGGAGCGATTTTCCATACGACGACAGACTCAGAGGTTATTGCATTCCATGTGGCAAGAGAAAGGGTACATTCTAAAACTGTTCAGGAAGCAGTTCTGAAAACCGCCCGCAAGTTAAAGGGAGGCTATGCGCTTGTAATCATGAGCCCGAGAAAACTGATCGGTGTCCGTGATCCGCTTGGATTGAAGCCGCTTTGCCTTGGTAAGCGTGACAATACATATGTGCTTGCTTCTGAAAGCTGTGCACTTACTTCTGTAGGTGCTGAATTCGTCAGAGACATTGAACCGGGTGAGATGATCACGATTTCAAAGAACGGAATCGAATCCAACAAAGAACTGAGTACCGGCAAACATGCCCATTGTGTATTTGAATATATTTATTTTGCAAGACTGGACAGTATGATGGACGGTGTAAAGATTTATGATGCACGTATCCGTGGCGGTAAATCCCTTGCAAAATCCTACCCGGTAGATGCGGATCTGGTTACAGGTGTTCCGGAATCCGGTATTCCGGCAGCGAAAGGTTATTCAGAAGAATCGGGAATCCCGTTTGGATTTGCATTTTATAAGAACAGCTATATCGGAAGAACCTTTATCAAACCGACACAGAAAGAACGTGAGTCCAGTGTCCATCTGAAACTGAGTGTACTGGATTCAGCAGTTAAAGGTAAACGTATCGTACTGGTAGACGATTCCATCGTGCGAGGAACTACGATCGCAAATCTGATCCGTATGCTGAAGAAGGCCGGCGCGCTGGAGGTTCATGTAAGAATCAGTTCACCGCCGTTCCTGCATCCATGTTATTTCGGAACAGATGTACCGTCCAATGATCAGCTGATTGCAAGCAATCACAGTGCACAGGAAATCTGTGAGATGATCGGGGCTGATTCTCTTGGATATATGCAGAGTGAATATCTTGAGGGAATGGCAGGTAATCTTCCGTTATGTAAAGCCTGCTTCGACGGTAAGTATCCGATGGATGTGGAAGCAGAACTCAACAAAAAAATCGACTGTGGATGTTGATATTTTTACAAAAATACATATTTACAAACGAAAAAAAATAAGGTATAGTAAATTTCATATTTTAGGATCTTATTCTGACAAAGGCGTCAGGAGCGATTGGGGATAGTCCCTTATACGCTTCTGGCGCCTTTTTTATTTTAAGATACAGGATAGAGGAGGAAATCGGTAATGGCAGTAAAATATGTTTTTGTAACAGGTGGTGTAGTATCCGGACTTGGTAAAGGTATTACGGCAGCGTCTCTCGGAAGACTTCTGAAAGCGCGCGGATATCAGGTGACTATGCAGAAGTTTGATCCTTATATCAATATTGACCCGGGTACAATGAATCCGATCCAGCATGGAGAAGTTTTTGTTACGGACGATGGTACAGAGACGGACCTGGATCTGGGGCATTATGAAAGATTTATTGATGAAAGCCTCGACAAAAATTCCAATGTAACGACCGGTAAGGTTTACTGGTCTGTATTACAGAAGGAACGTCACGGAGATTTCGGCGGAGGAACCGTGCAGGTTATCCCTCATATTACAAATGAGATTAAGAGCCGTTTCTATCGTGCAAAATCACAGGATGAAGAAAAAATTGCAATTATTGAAGTTGGTGGAACCGTCGGAGATATTGAAAGCCAGCCGTTTCTGGAATCTATCCGTCAGTTTCAGCATGATGTAGGACATGACAATGCAATTTTGGTTCATGTAACACTGATTCCATATCTGAAAGCCTCGGAAGAAATGAAGACCAAACCGACACAGGCGAGTGTTAAAGAACTTCAGGGAATGGGAATACAGCCGGATGTACTGGTATGCAGAAGCGAACATCCGCTGACTGATGAAATCAAAGGAAAGATCGCTCTGTTCTGCAACGTACCTGTCAGCCATGTACTGCAGAATCTGGATGTGGAATATCTGTATGAAGCACCGCTTGCCATGGAACGTGAGAAACTGGCAGATGTAGTACTGGAATCCTTAAGACTTGAAAACCGTAAACCGGACTTAAGTGAGTGGATTCAGATGGTCAATGACCTCAGAAATCCGGAAAGCGTTGTAAATATTGCAATGGTAGGAAAATACACACAGCTTCATGATGCTTATTTAAGTGTGGTAGAAGCTCTGAAACATGGTGGTATTTCCTGTAAAGCAAAGGTTGAGATCACCTGGATTGATTCTGAAGAACTGAATGAGAAAAATCTGGATCAGAAACTTCATAAAGTAGACGGTATTCTTGTTCCGGGGGGATTTGGAAACAGAGGAACCGAAGGTATGATTCTTGCAGCACAGTATGCACGTGTACACAAGATTCCATATCTGGGTATCTGCCTCGGCATGCAGATGGCAATCGTGGAATTTGCCCGTCACGTGCTCGGATATGAAGATGCCAACAGTATCGAACTGGATCCGTCAACAAAGCATCCGGTAATTGCATTGATGCCGGATCAGGAGAGCGTGGAAGATCTGGGAGGTACTTTAAGACTCGGAAGCTATCCATGCGTACTTGCAGACAGCTCCAAAGCACTGGAATTGTTTGGAAAGAAAGAAATTCAGGAGCGTCACAGACATCGTTACGAAGTCAACAATGCATATCGTGAAGAATTTGCCACAAAAGGCATGACGATTGCAGGTACTTCTCCTGACGGACACATTGTAGAGATGATCGAGATCAAGGATCATCCGTTTTACGAAGGAACACAGGGACATCCGGAATTCAAATCCAGACCGAACCATGCACATCCGCTGTTTCGTGGATTTGTAAAGGCTGCAGATGATTATGCAAAACTGAAAAAAAGCCGGCAGGCGAAAAATCAGGAATAAGAAAGGGTAAATGAATATGCAGGAAGTAAGCAGAGAAGATCAGGGTCTGTACCGCAGTGAATTTGAACACGACAACTGCGGTATCGGTGCTGTTGTAAATATAAAAGGTAAAAAAACTCATGATACAGTTGCCAATGCTCTCAGGATTGTAGAACATCTGGAGCATCGTGCAGGAAAAGATGCAGAAGGAAAGACCGGTGATGGTGTTGGCATCCTTCTGCAGATTTCACATAAATTTTTCAAAAAAGCCTGTAAGAAAGAAGGCTTTGAGATCGGTGACGAGAGAGAATACGGTATTGCACAGTTCTTTTTCCCACAGCATGAGATCAAACGTGCACAGGCGAAGAAAATGTTTGAGATTATTGTGGAAAAAGAAGGACTTGAACTTCTTGGCTGGAGAACTGTTCCGGTAATTCCGGAGGTTCTTGGACATAAAGCAAGAGAATGTATGCCTTATATTATGCAGGCATTTATCAAAAAACCGGAAGAAGTAGAGAAGGGGCTGCCTTTTGACAGAATGTTGTATATTGCACGCCGCGAGTTTGAACAGAGTAATGATAATACTTATGTTGTGTCTATGAGCAGCCGTACGATCGTATATAAAGGTATGTTTCTTGTAGGACAGCTTCGCACATTTTTTGCAGATCTGCAGAGCCCGGATTATGAATCTGCGATCGCCATGGTTCATTCCAGATTCAGTACCAATACAAATCCGAGCTGGGAAAGAGCACATCCGAACCGCTTTATGGTACACAATGGTGAGATCAATACCATCCGTGGAAATGCTGATAAGATGCTTGCACGAGAGGAAAATATGGAATCTCCTTATCTGAAGGGTCAGCTTCATAAAGTTCTTCCTGTAGTTAACCGCAATGGTTCTGACTCTGCAATGCTGGATAATACACTGGAATTTCTGGTTATGAGTGGTATGGAGCTTCCGCTTGCAGTCATGATCACGATTCCGGAACCATGGGCATATAACGATACGATTTCTCAGGAAAAGAGAGATTTTTATCAGTATTATGCAACAATGATGGAACCATGGGATGGACCTGCGTCCATTCTGTTTTCTGATGGTGATGTGATGGGAGCAGTCCTTGACCGTAATGGTCTGCGTCCGTCCAGATATTATATTACTTCTGATGGTTATATGATCCTTTCTTCTGAAGTTGGTGTCATGCCGGTACCGGAAGACAAGATCGTATTAAAAGAGCGTCTGCATCCGGGCAAAATGCTGCTTGTGGATACCATTCAGGGAAAAGTTATTGATGATGATGAACTGAAAGAAAAATATGCAACCATGCAGCCATATGGTGAGTGGCTGAACAGCAATCTGGTACAGCTTAAAGATATTAAGATCCCGAACATCCGTATGGAAGAATATACAGATGAACAGCGTGCACGTCTGCAGAAAGCATTCGGCTATACGTATGAACAATATCGTACTTCTATCCGCAACATGGCGCTGAACGGGGCTGAGAGTATCGGTGCAATGGGTGTGGATACACCACTTGCTGTACTGTCTGATCAGGACCGCCCGTTATTTGATTATTTCAAACAGCTTTTTGCACAGGTTACAAACCCGCCAATCGATGCGATCCGTGAAGAAATTGTTACTTCTACCAGTGTGTATGTCGGTAAAGACGGAAACCTTCTGGTACAGCAGCCGGAGAACTGTCATGTACTGAAGATCGTTCATCCGATCCTGACAAATACCGATATGCTGAAAATCAAGAATATGCAACATGAGGGATTTAAAGTAGCGGTAGTTTCAACTCTTTATTATAAGAGTACAAAACTGGAACGTGCGATTGACCGCCTGTTTGTAGAAGTAGATAAAGCATACCGTGATGGTGCAAATATTCTGGTGCTTTCAGACAGAGGTGTGGATGAAAACCATATGCCGATCCCGTCATTACTTGCAGTATCCGCGGTACATCAGCATCTGGTAAAGACAAAGAAGAGTACATCTCTTGCTATCATACTGGAATCCGGGGAACCAAGAGAAGTACATCATTTTGCAACACTGCTCGGCTATGGCGCAAGTGCTGTTAACCCTTATCTTGCTCTGGAAACCATCCGTGAGCTGATTGACAATCATATGCTGGATAAAGATTATTATGCAGCAGTAGAAGACTATAACCATGCGGTATTAAGCGGTATTGTCAAGATTGCATCCAAAATGGGTATTTCCACGATCCAGTCTTATCAGGGATCCCAGATCTTTGAGGCAATCGGTATTTCTCAGGAAGTGATCGACAAATACTTTACAGGAACCGTAAGCCGTGTAGGTGGAATTACACTGGAAGACATTGAAGATAATGTAGAAAAACTGCATTCCGAGGCATTTGATCCGTTAGGTCTTGATACAGACCTTACACTGGACAGTGTCGGCGCACATAAAATGAGAAGTCAGGGAGAGGAACATCGTTACAACCCACAGACGATCCATCTTCTGCAGGAGTCTACGTGGACCGGAAGCTACGATCTTTTCAAACAATATACAGCGCTGGCAGATAAAGAAAGCCATGGTGCACTCAGAGGTCTTCTGGAGTTTAATTATCCGGAAAAGGCAATCCCGATCGAAGAAGTCGAGAGTGTGGATGAAATCGTAAAACGATTCAAGACAGGTGCAATGTCCTATGGATCTATTTCTCAGGAAGCACATGAGACACTTGCAATCGCAATGAACCATCTGCATGGTAAATCCAATACAGGTGAAGGTGGAGAGAGTGCAGAACGTATTGCTTCTGCCGGAAGCAAGAATGACCGCTGTTCCGCAATCAAACAGGTTGCCAGTGGCCGATTTGGGGTAACAAGCCGTTATCTTGTATCGGCAAGAGAAATCCAGATCAAGATGGCACAGGGCGCAAAACCTGGTGAGGGCGGACACCTTCCTGCAAAGAAAGTATATCCGTGGATTGCCAAAACACGTCATTCCACACCGGGTGTTTCTCTGATCTCACCGCCGCCGCATCATGATATTTATTCCATCGAGGATCTGGCGCAGCTGATCTACGATTTAAAGAATTCAAATGTATATGCAGATATTTCTGTCAAACTGGTTTCAGAGGCTGGCGTCGGTACTGTCGCAGCAGGTGTTGCAAAAGCCGGTGCACAGACAGTCCTGATTTCCGGATATGACGGTGGAACAGGTGCCGCACCGAGAAGTTCTATCCACAATGCAGGACTTCCGTGGGAGCTCGGTCTTGCAGAGACACATCAGACACTTCTTATGAACGGACTGCGTAACCGTGTTCGTATTGAGACAGACGGTAAACTGATGAGTGGCCGTGATGTTGCAGTCGCAGCACTTCTCGGTGCAGAAGAATTCGGCTTTGCGACAGCTCCGCTTGTAACTATGGGCTGCGTAATGATGCGTGTATGTAATCTGGACACATGTCCGGTAGGGGTTGCAACACAAAATCCGGAGCTTCGTAAACGTTTCCGCGGAAAACCGGAATATGTAGAAAACTTTATGAGATTTATTGCTCAGGAACTGAGAGAATATATGGCACGTCTTGGTGTTCATACAGTAGATGAAATGGTCGGACGTACAGATCTCTTAAAACAGTCTCCGGATGCAGTCGAACCACATAAAGGAAAACTGGATTTAAGTGCAATTCTGAATAACCCATATGCCGGAAATGGTCAGAAAGTGACCTTTGACCCGAAAGCAGTATATAATTTTGAGCTGGAGAAGACACTCGATGAAAAAATTCTTCTTAAGAAATGTGCAAAGGCAATCTCAAAAAGAGAACACGTGGAATTAAGTGTGGATGTTACCAATACAGACCGTACTTTCGGTACGATCCTTGGTGCGGAGATCACCAGACAGACCGGAACAGGGCTGCCGGATGATACAGTAGTGATCAACTGCCACGGAGCAGGTGGACAGAGCTTTGGTGCATTTATTCCGAAAGGTCTTACACTGAATCTGACCGGTGACAGCAACGATTACTTCGGAAAAGGACTTTCCGGTGGTAAACTGATCGTCAGAGTCCCGGAAAAAGCTGCATACAAACCAGAAGAAAATATCATTATCGGTAACGTTGCTCTGTATGGTGCAACCAGTGGCTATGCGTTTATCAATGGTGTTGCCGGCGAACGTTTTGCAGTGCGTAACTCCGGTGCCTATGCTGTTGTAGAAGGTGTTGGAGAACATGGATGCGAGTACATGACCGGTGGTCGTGTTGTTGTTCTCGGAAGAACCGGAAAGAACTTTGCAGCAGGTATGAGCGGCGGTATTGCATATGTTCTGGATGTGGAGAACAAGCTGTATAAGAATATCAACAAGGCAATGATCTCTATTGAAAAAGTAGAAAATAAATATGACAAAAAAGAACTTCGTGATCTGATCGAAGCCCATGTTGCGGCTACAGGTTCCGAATTAGGTGCAAAAGTGCTTGCCGACTTTGACTATTATCTGCCTCACTTTAAGAAACTCATTCCGAATGAGTATAAGAAGATGATCACACTCAGTGCAAAACTGGAAGAAAAAGGTCTGACAAGTGAACAGGCGCAGATGGAAGCATTTTACGAAAGTATCGGAGCAAAGCATTAAGGAGGATGAGGAAACATGGGAAAGCCAACAGGATTTTTAGAATATAAACGTGAGACAGCTAAAGTGCTGCCTCCAAAGGTCCGGATCGCGAATTTCAATGAGTTCCGGACTCCGCTCAGCAAAGAAAAACAGAAGATTCAGGGTGCACGTTGTATGGCATGTGGTGTTCCGTTCTGTCAGTCAGGCATGATGCTTAATGGAATGGCTTCAGGATGTCCGCTGCACAATCTGGTGCCGGAAACCAATGATCTGGTATATACCGGAAACTGGAAACAGGCATATTTAAGACTTTCTAAGACGCACAGTTTTCCGGAATTTACTTCCAGAGTATGCCCGGCACTCTGTGAGGCGGCTTGTACCTGCAATATGGACAGCGAACCAGTATCCACAAAAGAAAATGAAAGAGCAATTATTGAAACTGCATGGCAGGAGGGATGGGTAAAACCACAGATTCCACATGTACGTACAGGAAAAACAATTGCGGTCATAGGAAGTGGTCCATCCGGACTGGCAGCTGCACAGCAGCTGAACAGAAGAGGCCATAGTGTTACTGTTTATGAGAGAAATGACAGACCAGGAGGTCTGCTCAGATATGGTATTCCGAATATGAAGCTTGAAAAATCAGTTGTGGACAGAAGAATTCAACTGATGGAAGAGGAAGGCGTTAAATTTGTTCTGAATACGAATGTTGGAAAAGATATTACCGCAGAGGAACTTCTGAAAAAATATGACCGTGTGATTCTTGCGTGCGGAGCTTCCAACCCACGAGATATCAAAGTTCCGGGAAGAGATGCAAAAAGTATTTATTTTGCAGTTGATTTTCTTGGAAAAGTTACAAAAACATTATTGGATTCTGATTTTGAAAAAGTACCGTATGAACTTGCAAAGGATAAACATGTTCTTGTAATTGGCGGGGGAGATACAGGCAATGACTGTGTTGGAACCAGTATCCGTCTGGGTGCGAAATCAGTGACACAGCTGGAAATGATGCCGAAACCACCGGTAGAACGTGCTGCAAATAATCCTTGGCCGGAGTGGCCGAGAGTACTTAAGACGGATTATGGTCAGGAAGAGGCAATTGCTGTATTCGGACATGATCCGCGAGTATATCAGACAACAGTCACAGAATTTATTGCAGATAAAAAAGGAAACGTGTGCAAGGCCAAAACTGTCAAACTGAAACCGCAGAAAGACGAAAAGACCGGAAGAATGATGATGGTACCGGTCGAGGGAACAGAAGAAGTAATTCCGGCAGAGGTAGTGCTGATCGCAGCAGGCTTCCTCGGAAGTCAGAAATATGTTACCGATGCATTTAAAGTAAATATCAACGGCCGTACAAATGTAGAGACAAAACCGGAAGCATATGAAACATCTGTTCCGCGGGTGTTTACAGCGGGTGATATGCACCGTGGACAGTCTCTGGTTGTGTGGGCAATTCGTGAAGGACGTGAGGCTGCCAGAGCGGTAGATGAATCCCTGATGGGATATACAAATCTCTAATATAGTATTTTTTTAAAGAGTTATGGCGATATTGTCATGGCTCTTTTTTTACTTTATACATTAATACGAAATCACATAAAATTATTTACATCATTCTTGTTTTTTTTATATTCAATAAAACAGAAAAACTTTCTAAAATATAAAGAGAATGAGGTATAATATCATTATGAAAGAGAAATTCAGAAAAGTTATTTTGATGATTGGGATTCTGATCACAGCAGCGGGCCTGTGTCTGGCGATGTATGCCACAGTAAGCAACTGGTATTGTGAATACAAGGCCGGAAATGAAATTGAAATTTACAGTGAGACTGTCAGAAATACCAGTCAGGATGAGTTGAGACATATCAAAGAAAATGTGATAGAATATAATCACAGTCTGGCATCAGAAGAAAGTAAGTCATCGATAAGCTATGATGAGATGCTTGCAGCAACAGATGCCATTGGTTATCTGGAGATTCCGAGGCTTCAGCTGATGCTTCCTATATATGAAGGAACAGAGGAAAATGTTCTGGCAAGAGGAGTTGGACACATGGAGCAGACATCTCTTCCAGTGGGTGGGGCTTCTACGCACTGTGTACTTGCCGGACACACAGGACTTCCTACAGCAAAGCTTTTTACACATCTGGATAAAATGAAAGAAGGAGATCTGTTTTATATTCATGAACTGGATGAAATACTGACCTATAAAGTGGACCGGATCAGTGTGGTACTTCCAGATGAAACAGATGCCCTTCAGATAGAAGAAGGAAAAGATTATGTAACACTTCTGACGTGTATCCCCTATGGCGTAAACAGTCACAGGCTTCTGGTCAGGGGAGAACGTACAGAGAATCCGGTGACTGCGGATTCACAGGAGAAGGCAGACAAACCTGTAAGTACAGTCGTTTATGCAGTTTTTGTGGGAATCATTCTGATCGTGTTTTATATATGGTTCAAACATAAAAGGAGGAGATCGAATGAAAAAGAATAAGAAATGGACAGTACTGGCACTGATCTGTCTGCTGATGCTGATGCTGATGGTACTGCCGGTAAAGGCAGAAACAACAGGAAGCATTGCAATACAGCTTCATTCAGATGCAGCAGAAGTAGAAATGACGTTGTATAAGGTTGCTGCGTATGCAGATGAAGAATATACAATGACAGAAGAATTTCAGGGTTGTGGCATCACGACGAAACAGCTTTCAGAAGCAAAAAACGTTTCACAGATTACAGAGACACTGGAAAAATATGTGGCAGCACAGAAACTGAAGGGCATACAGAAAACAAAAAAAGCAAATGAAATACTTCTTTATGAAGGACTCTCTCCGGGACTGTATTTTGCAGTACAGACAGCCGGACAGGATAAGGCACTTGCAGAGAGCACGCTGATCCTGCTTCCATCTACAGAAAGCGGAGAAAAAAACTATCATCCTGAGGTTACAGTGAAATGTGTTTCACAGGTGGGTGCAGTGATCCTGAATAAAACAGATCCGGATGGAAACGTTTTGGAAGGCGCCTGCTTCAGGCTGAAGCAAAAGAACGGAGATTCCTGGAAAGAGTTAAATGTTTCACTGACAACAAATAAAAACGGACAACTGCAGGTTTCCGGGCTTCCTTTTGGAAAATATCAGTTTGTTGAGACAAAAGCACCGGATGGATTTGTAAAATCTGACAAGCCAGCTGCATTTGAAATTTCCAAAGCCGGGGAAGTTACAGAAAACGGAGGAAAATATGAAACCCTGTCAGGAACAGTAGAGGAGGTTCAGGTAGTTAACCAGCCGGAAAAAGAAACACCACCAGGATCAGGAAACCCGGGCAGCCATGATTCGGGAAGCAGTACGAAAATGAGCGTAAAGACAGGAGACAATACACCGATCGCATTGTTTGTGTTCCTTCTGGCAGCAGGTGCATGCGCAGGACTGGCAGTAGCTGTTAAAATAAAGAAAGGAAAAAAATAGAGATATCGAATCCGAAAATATTCGGGGGGGGGGTAGACTAAATGAGAAGCGTTCTGATTGTTGACGATGAGAGAATCGAACGAGAAGGAATCGCAGCTCTTCTCCAGATGGGAAATTATAATCTTGAAATTCTGGAGGCAGTGAATGGAAAAGAAGCATTAACAATATTGAAAGAAAAAAAACCGGAGATTTTGCTGAGTGATATCCGGATGCCATTTATGGATGGAATTGAGCTTACACGCCAGGCAAAAATTATGAATCCAGATATGGCAGTTGTGATCTTCAGTGGATTCAGTGATTTTAATTATGCTAAAGAAGCAATCCGCAATGGCGTGCTGGAATATATCCTGAAACCGGTAGATCCACAGGAATTTAAAAATGTCATGGATAGTGTCATGTCATATCTGGATAAAAAGAAACAGAACGAAGAAGCAATGCAGAAAAAACAGGAGTTTCTTGGGCAGTATTTTCTGCATAAATTTATCCATAATGGAAAATCTGAAATTATGGATGATGCAATGAAAATTCTGGATGTTTCCTGGTGGAACAGAACCGGAAGAATGCTGCTGCTGAATGGTGAGGATGGCTTTTTTGAGAACTATGACGGCGATTTTGAACAGATGCTGACAGAAGAACTTCCATTTTCATTTCATTATTTGAATTATGACTCGGACAGTTCCATCCTTTGTTTTGAACAGAATGTTAAAGTAGATTTTCAGATTCTTGCGAAACATATATTTGAGTTTGTTGAAAAAAGCTGCGGCAGACAGATTTATATTGCAGTTTCCAGCCAGCTCGAAGGGAAAGAGGCAATTCCACAGGGAATGAAAGAACTGGAAAGTCTCATGGAAAACAGGTATTACCGAGCCGATCAGTGGATTTTTATGCCGGATACAAACTGGGAAAACAAAGAGAATTATGAGCTTCCTCTTGAAATGGTCGAAAAAATGGAGGAAGATATCAGGCTTCATGATATTGCGCATCTGTGGGAGCATTACAATAAGTTTATGAAATATAAGGAATATGGAGCAGGATTTTCTTATATTTATATGAATTTCGTTTGCACTAATCTGATCAAGAGCATGTATACGCAGATGGATTATCCGGTTGAAAAATATTCAAATGTCATTGAAAAAATGTTTCATGTAGAAAATATTCAGGAAGTTGCAGAGGCACTGGAAGAGACGATACATCTTTTTGAGCAAAAACTGTTTTCTGTCAAAAACAGTAACAGGAGTGAAGTTGAAAAAGTAAAAAGCTATATCTATGCACATTATCAGGAAGACATAAATCTTGAATTCCTGAGTGCGGAAGTGTACCTGTCACCGGGCTATATGAGTTATATTTTTAAGAAAGAGACAGGCGAAGGTCTTGCTCAGTTCATCAGGAAATTCAGACTGGAAAAGGCAAAGGAGCTTTTGTGTACAACAAATAAAAAGATTGTACAGGTTTGTGCGGAAACAGGATTTACGAATCCATCGTATTTCTGCAAGAGCTTCCGCGAATACTATGGATGCAGTCCGGATCGTTTTAGAAAAAATGAGATTCAGAGAGAGACCATGTGAAAAATGAAATAATACTTAAAATATGCAGTGAGGAAATTATGTGAATATACACATAATTGAAAAAGATGTAAAGCAATATTGAGGGAGGGATGAGAGGATGAAGAAGCGCAAGTGGCATAAGATAACAGCAGCTCTGGCAACTGTTGCTGTAATACTGTCATCGCCGGGAATTACAGATCTGGTGAAGGGATCGTCAACTGAATTTGTTGATATAGTACCAATATCTGAGGAAACTATTCCGGCAAGTGAAAACGAAGAAAACATCTCAAGAGCGGCAGAAGACTTCTCAGATACAACAGAAGATTTTTTTGAAACAACAGAGGAACCTGAAGAGAATTTCGGAAGTGAAACAGCCGCCGAGGAAGGTTCGGAAAATAAAGAAGCAGACAGTGTAGACTGTATTGAAGATTTTTCATGTGAAGACACAAGCAATACAGAAAATGTCAGTCCAGATTCTGCCTCCGCTGTGACAGTTCTTCAGAAGGCAGACGAGACAGAAAATACAGAGCTGGCACAGGGAGAGGCTCACAAAATTACAATTACTTCAAGCGTTCCAGAGGGACAGGAGGCAGCAAAAGTCAGACTTTATCTGACAGATGCGCAGAATGAAAATCCGGTGACAGACCTTAAGATCACTCTTTCAAGTGGAGAGAGTACACAGGAGATCATCAAGGATCCGGTTCAGCTCCCGGAAGCTCTGAACCAGAATGAGCCTCTTACAGTCACACCGGTTACGGAATACCAGCTGGATGAAGATGGCGATTATGTATTTGACGAAGACGGTAATTATCAGATTGCAGCCTGCTATCTGGAATATGAAGTACCGGCAGGAGGAAGTACAGCTTTTGAGGCATCTTTCGTTTACACAATAGATGCTGAAGAATACGATTTCCAGGCAAAACTCAGAGCCAGAATGTTCTGTGAGCCAGAAGGAACCGGCGAAGAGATTTCACTGAACGAAGAGGAAAGCAGACTTACACTTATCTGGAACAGCCAGGCAGAGCAGGAAACGGAAGAGGATGCTCTGGTGGAGATGGAAGAACTGGCAGCCGAGGATGTGGGGAATGCGAGGACTTTGAAGGCTGGAGACTGGTTGTTCCTGGATGTGGAGAATACCAATAGCTGGAAGTTCGATGATGCACAGGTATCCATCAATTATGGAGTCTCGGGGTATAGTTGGAATAATAAACCAATGACAAAAGGAAATGATGGAAGATTTCGGATCCAGCTTACTGATGATATTGTTGGCGAAAACAATAGCTTTAAATTTACTTTAGATAATCCGAAGGAAGGAGAAAAAAAATGGATGCCGAGTGGAAAGGATTTATCTTTCACTCAGAATAATGGCTCAAATCTCTATATAGCAAATGGTGACGATAACGGAGCCTGGGGCAACGAGTGGTATGATCCATTGAATAATCACACTTCCTTCGCCGGAAAAACCATGTATTTTGAGAATAATACAGAAGAATCTCTGAATGCAGTTAACGCAGTCTTTTACGAGAAAAACACAGAGGGGAATAAAAATCCGGTAGAACAACCTATTCCAATGCAAGCCATTCAGAAGGGTTTCTCAGTAACAATTCCAAGTGAGGCATGTTCGTATGTACAGTTTACGGATGCATCGGGAAATGTATTAGGTGATACTTACTCAAACTTTTACGGTCAGGGAGCTGGCGAAGAGAATGTCGAGAGTTTCCTTTTTGCAGTCGGCTCTATGGACTGTTATAAATATGCCGGAACAGCCGAAGCTTCCACCTGGGGAGTGCTGGGAGAGAGAACCGTTTATTACGATGCGACCCTGTCAAAGATGTCTTATGCAAGAAGCAGTGGAAATGATGGCAAGGGAATTCCATATGATAGTAATTCAAAGGTTTACTACTATGCCACCAAAGAGAATGGAGGGGATCCAGTTTATGGTGAGATGACACCTGCGAAAGATTCAGATCAGTGGAGTGTTAGTCTTTCTGAAGTTTACACACAAATCCGTTTTGCAGGATACGACGTAATAGATGGAAATGCATCTGCAAATGCGGATGAAACAGAACTGGTGGACATCCCATGGGATATGAAAAATCCATGTTATTTTGGAGATGACAGCGACGATGTGATCTACAAAGGCGGCAACCGCGGCGGATACTGGGGCGAGAAAGGCAGCGTCCGAGATGCGGAGAGTGGCAAGAATACGACGGTTGTCAATGTGCCAGAGGGGACTTTCACCAGGGATTCCAATACTCTGTATGTAGATACTACCCTGTACGATTATTATACAGACTATGAGCTGAACGGACAGAACCGTGATGCATATGATTCAGTAAATATTGCCAGTCACAGAATCTATCAGCCGTTCAGACAGTTTAATCAGGCTTTAAGTACATATTATGAACAAAATAATGTAACCTATCCGCTTTATTGGGGAAACTTCCAGAACTATAGTGGTTCTCATTTTGATGATATTGCAGATACTTTGGATCTGTATGGATATTCTAATAAAAAACAGTTCTTTTATGAAAACAACTCGATGTGGGATATTAATGGAGCGGAAATAAAGAAGGACGGGCAGAATGCAACACAGGGCTTAAGTGGAGCACAGTTGGCAAGTGGATCACTGACACTGGCAAGAGGTGCGATCGCCCCGTTCTTTGACGAAGATTTTCTGAAAGGCAATAACAGTAAGCATACAGTCCTGGGAAATGTATACCATAATGTTACTTTTCCCTTTATAAAAAAAGCACTGACCAGTTCTGCTGATACCTCAAAGGAAGGAACCGTTGACTACTGGTGCTTTGACAGCGCAGATCAAACTAACTCAAACAAAAATCTTCGTCTGAAATATGATTCCTCGAATGGATATTTTCTGCAGTCAACGAATGACATTGTAAATGGTCAGACAGTAGGGGATGGATATCCAGCCACAGAAGTTGGAAATTATTTTCCTTTAAACTCATCATCAGAGAGCGGAAATGCCTGTAAGCTGAATTATGGATTTGGACAGAAACTTCAGCTTAAATTTCGTCTGACACAGGATGGAACAGTTACAACTACAAGCAATAAAGAAGTTCCGATAGAATTCAACTTTTCAGGCGATGATGATGTATGGGTGTTCATAGATGATCAGCTGGTTCTTGATGTGGGCGGCGCTCATGATGTTGTATCCGGCCGTATCAATTTCAAAGACAGGAATACCTGGGTAAGTAGAGTAAAGAATCAGTCAGGCAGCGGATATACTGATGATAAAACATCAGATTTTCCGGCATCTTTAAAAAATGATTCGGATTTTTACAAAAAAGAACATACTTTAACCATGTTCTACATGGAGCGTGGACTTTGGGAATCGAATATGAAGATTACCTTCAATTTTCCAGATGAGAACCAGCTTCAGGTGGAGAAGCAGCTGGACACTACAGATGTAAATGAGCTGTTCAAAGGCTTATTCGAAGGTACAGACCTGTTTGATTTCAAAATTAAGAACCTTGCAACACATTATGGAGAAAAAGCTGCTTCAGCCACAACAACAGCACCGGTGAAGATCAGTGATTTGGCTTACAAGGTTGCTCCGGTACCAGATACCGGTAATATATTTGAAAAAGCTTCAAATGAGGGATTTAAAGATTCCGTTCACTGGTATGCGAAAGAACAGGACGTGGAAAGTACTTGTCGGTCACAGCGATATGGAGAACTGACTTTAAACGATCCGTTAGATATTTCCAATATGCAGTATCTGAAATTTAAGTTCTATTACGATTACGATGACACACCATCACTGTCAAATATGTATCTGCAATTGGAAGATTCAAGTGGTAATACAGCAGGCTGTCTGGATAAGGAAACTCTTTCTGGACGAACTTATGGTACTGTTTCCGTTGCAAGCAAAAAGTGGATAACTGTAAAACTGGATCTCACAAAATTGTCAGGAATTAAAGGCTTTGGCAACTTGAAAAAAATCCGTTTTGGTTATAACTATCCCAGAGATATTTATCTGAAGAATTTTATATTCCGTCCGACAGCAGAACTGACAGCTTCTACTGGATTTGCGACGAAGCAGTATGATATTGCGGACTATGGTTCAGCCAAATCAGGTAATCTGGAAAATCCAAAAGGTGCGGTGTACACTTCTTCTGCAAAGTCAGGAGCCTATGCAATTGAGGATGATGGAAGCTTTGTATTGCGGGATAAGGAAACCATTACATTTAAGGATCAGTTCCGTCGAGGCAGTTATATTTACCTGAAAGAAAAAGTCGATCCAAATCTGTTTGATACGACCTGGACCATGTTTGAGAATGGACAGGCGGTGACTTCCATGGGAGCAGGAAGCACTGTAACAAATGGAAGCGTGAGCAGCCTCGATAAGGTGACAGGGCTTTCCGTTAATGATGGAAGAACAGAAAATAAAGTTTCGACTGATGCCGAAGGAAAGAACCCTCAGGAAAATAACAAGTATGATGGAGATAGACCAAAAAAACAATCTTCAGAGAATACTTCAGAAAAAGTACCGGAGGATACCTTCGTATTCCGTTCTTATGCGAAACCGGATGATACTACGACTTTAATCAAATTGAAGGCAGTCTTTTACAACAAAGTTAAGACAGGTTCACTGACAATCAAGAAAGAAGCTGCATATCATACAGATCAGTTGGATGGTACTTATAAATTTAAACTTACATTTACCAATGTTGGTGGTGCAGGTCTGGAGACAGCACCGATTGTGGTGCCGGATATTTTCCTGAAAGCCAATGAATCCTATACGATCACAGGGATCCCGATAGGAACCTTCTTTACGATCGAAGAGATAACACCGACCGATGGATCCACCCTCGACAGTATTTTGCTGAAGCTGAATGGAGTGCAAGTGCCGCAGAAAGTCGGAACGACCGTACTTCAGGGATATATCAAACCAGCAAATACAACGGGAGAAGAATCACAGGCAGAAGTAGTATTTAAAAATACAAAAAAACCAAAGGTAAATCTGTCTGTGGAAAAATTCTGGAAAACAGCAGCAGGTGAAACTTATACAGGAAAACTTCCAGATGAGATTTACGTCCAGCTGCAGAGAAGGTCGCCAGATAAAGCTGTATGGGAGGCAGTAAAATATAACAACAGCAGTTATACAGAACTGACATATAACAGTTATACTAGAAAATGGGAAACATCATTTAAGAACCTGGATAAATTTGTGGATTATACAAAGTCACAGTCACCGCAGGATGCATGGCAGTATCGTATCGTTGAGGTAACCTTGACAAAAGATGCAGATGGAAAAGTGACAAAAGTAACACCTGTGGAAAATGGAGGCTGCATCGAGTTCACGGACGCTGGTATGTTTAAGGTTTCTTATGATTATGCTAATACCAATAGTGATTCAGGAATCTCTATTGGGGAAGATAATAATGGTTCTGCAACGATTACCAATACCTATCAGCCACCAAAGACTAATATTCAGATTTTGAAAATAAAGGCAGGAACAGCAGGAGATAATCCGGAAAAACTTGCCGGGGCAGAATTTAAGCTTGAAAAACTGACTGTCGATGGAACTATTGATTCTGCCTTTACAGCACAGACTGTTACAACGGGTAAAGAAAATGAAGAACTTGGAGTTGCAAAATTTGAAAATCTGGAAGATGGAACCTATCAGATCACAGAGACAAAAGCTCCGGAAGGATACAATCCAGAGACAAAAGCTCCGGAAAGATACAATCTTTTGAAATCACCGATTAAGGTTGTGATCAACAGAAGAGAAAACTTCATCACAGTAGATGGCGAGAATTCCATTAGATTTCTCAAGAAGAATACACTTACGATCCAGGTTGCCAATCAGGCAAAATTCCAGCTGCCGGCAACAGGAAGCTGGAGCAGACTGATCCTTGGCTTTACCGGTGCAATCATCGCCGGAACTGCGGTAATCATGTATCTGTTGTTACAAAAGCGGAGAAAGGAGGGCAAAACTTCCTGACCGCTTGAAGAAGCAAACAGATGATTCAAGTATATGATACCGGGGTTGTGGCGTGCAATGCACGAAACAATCCACAGGTATCTTAAAAAAAAAAATGAAAAAGGAAATGAAGAAAGAGAAAGAGAGGAAACGAGTATGAAGAAATTCAAAAAACTCCTTGCCGGTCTCCTTGCCGGTGCAATGATGCTGGGCAGCATGTCAGCAACTGCATTTGCAGCAGAAGAGACAAATACACCGAAAATGACTGCTGCTACAATTGATACATCACTGAAAGGATCATTGACAATCCATAAGTATGAGTATAATGGTAATAGCGGTAAAACGGGAACAGGAGAAACATCTGATGAGAGCAATGTGCCATCCGATGCAAAAGAAAAACCTCTTGAAGATGCAGGATTTACTATTTATAAAGTAGCAGATGTTAATGAACTGACAAAATATTACAGTACAGATCCGGAAGCTCTTCCAGATGTAACTACTTATGTAGAAAATGGAAAAATCAAAAGTGCTTATAGTGACAAAATATTCGGAGAAGAAGTAAAAACAAATAATGACGGAATTGCAGAATTTAAAGCCCTTGATCTTGGTTTCTATGTAGTAATCGAGACAACAACTCCTGACAAAGTTACCACTCCGGTAACTCCATTTCTGGTATCTATCCCGATGACAACGGTAGACGGTGACGACTGGTTATATGACGTACATGTTTACCCTAAGAATAAGACAACTTATGGTGGTGTGACATTAGAGAAACATGGAAAAAATGGTGCAAAATTGGAAGGTGTAACCTTTGTACTTCAGAAAAAGAACACAGCTGAAAATAAATGGGATAATGTTACAATTAATGAAAGTACAAATAAACCACTGGGAGAACTTACAACAGATAAGAATGGACAGATTACTGTAGATGGTCTTTCACAGGGTACATACAGATTTATCGAGACTGACCGTGGCAACAATGATGGATATATCATGGATGGTGCTACAGCATATCAGTTTACTGTTAATGCTAATGGTACAATCAAGTATGGAGATAATGATCCAAAGGCAAATATCACAATCACTGTAACCAACGAAAAACCTGACATGACCAAACAGGTAAAAGATAGAACAAAAGAAACTGAAACTTGGAAACAGGATGCAGATTACAATGTAGGTGATATGGTACCATACAAGATCACAGTAGATGTACCATCCAACATTACTAGATTAAAAGAATTTACACTTACTGATACACCAACAAACCTCAAAGATAATATCGATTCAGTAGTAGTAAAATGCGGAGAAACAAAGCTGACAAAAGGTACAGATTACACAATTAGTAAAGATACAACTGATGGAAATGGATTCAAAATCACATTCAATACATCAGAGATGGGTGATTATGCAAGAAAACAGCTTGTAATCACATATAATGCAAAACTTCTTGACTCAGCAGTTACATCAACAGATGGTAACACGAACAGAGCAAAGCTGGAATACTCCAACAAGATTTTTCCGGGACAGGATGATCCAGATAACCCGAATAAACCAGAAAATCCAGATACAAAACCAGGAAAAGATTATATCGAGAATACAACTATTGTATATACCTTCGGACTGCAGGTATTAAAGAAAGGAGAGCAGGCAGATGGTACCCGTACCCCGCTTGAAGGTGTGCAATTTGATCTTTACAAAGAAGTGCCAGAAGGTACTGCTAAAGCAATAACTGGAGATGCTGCAAAAGCAGTAGGACTTGATTCCAATAAAACATGGCTCAAAATTAATGAAGCTCCTTTAACAACTGATGAAAACGGTAAAGTTTCTCAGAGTGGTCTTGCAAATGGAACTTACTATCTGGTAGAGACAAAGACAAACGAGAAATATAATCTTCTGAAAGCACCGGTTAAAGTAGAATTAAATATTGACTATGTGACAACTACAAAAAATGAATATTATAAAGGTGAAAACGGTGTGAAAACTCTTGTGAAACATGAAGTTGAGACTACAACATTCACAGAAAATACAGCAACATCTACAGGAACTCACACAGAAACTATCATCAACAAAAAAGGCTTTACCCTCCCAACAACTGGTGGTATGGGTACAATCGCTATCACAGCTCTTGGAGTTGCCCTTGCATTCGCAGGTGTTCTGATCATCGGCGCATCCAGAAAGAAAACTGTGAAATAAGAACTGAGGAATGATTAAATAATAGAAGAATTCATTAATTAGCTACCATAAATCCTCTTTTTGAATAAATCCTACAGGACAGACTCGTCACTCTGCCGCAAGGCAGAGTGTGGGTGTGTCTTATTTGCCTTATATGCAGATGTCTGAAAAACAGCTCAGACCGCTTCATATAAGACAAATGAGAGGCAGGGTTCAAAAGCCCCGGCTATCACAGGGAAAGGAACTACAGGTCATGAAGAAACCAAGGCTGACGACGATTTTCAGTATGATCCTGATCTTTGCGGGAATCTCGCTCGCATTATATCCGACTATCAGCAATATACTCGCACAGAAGCATGCTTCGCAGGCGATCACGGAGTACAATGATGAGATTAAAGACATGGATGAAGAAAAGATCGATGCGGTAAAGGAAGCCATGCAGCAGTATAATGAACAGCTTGGAAATGCAGTTACTCAGGATGCTATCGGTGAGCAGCAGACAGGCACCAGTCATGTGGATATGCTGGATATCGGAGATGTGATCGGCTATCTGACCGTGCCGGTGATCAATGTAAATCTTCCTATATATAAAGGTACATCACAGGATGTTCTGGCCAAGGGAGTTGGCTACATTCCGGAGACTTCTTTTCCGCTGGGAGGAGAGAGCACACACAGTGTGCTGACAGGGCACAGAGGACTTCCGGATGCCAAGCTTTTTACAGATATGGACAAAGTACAGAAAAAAGATCAGTTTTATATTCATGTGCTGGATGAGGTACTTGCGTATGAAGTTGATCAGATCAAGGTGGTCGATCCGGAGGATACTTCGGATCTGGATATTGTGGAAGGAAAGGATTATGTGACGCTTGTCACCTGCACACCGTATGCTGTCAATACATACCGCCTTCTTGTGAGAGGACACCGTGTGCCGTATACAGGGGAGGAGAAGGCAAAAACAGTTTCGCAGATCCGCCCGGCGGCAATGGCGAAGCGAGTGGTAGATGTATGGCCATGGTTCCTGTTTATGATGGCAGGTGTGGCAGTGACAGAAGGTGTGATCATTTTACTGATTCTCATAAAGAGGCACCATGATAAGAAGAAAAAAGGATAAAAGCACTCTGACCCAGGGTCAGCGTGAATCGTGATGATACTGAGAAAGACAGGAGAAAGTGAAAAATGGAAAATAAAAAAACAGAAGAGATCATGAGAGAGGTCCGTAAGGTGATTTTCGGCAAGGATGAATGTATCCGTCAGGTAATGACGGCGATTCTTGCGGGCGGTCATATTCTGATCGAGGATATCCCGGGGGTCGGCAAGACCTCCATGGCACTTGCTTTTGCAAAAGCAATGAACCTGACACAGAACCGTGTTCAGTTTACTCCTGACGTACTGCCGTCGGATATTGTCGGATTTTCCATGTTTATCAAGGAAAAAGAGGCATTTGTCTATCAGCCCGGAGCGGTGATGTGCAACCTGTTTCTTGCAGATGAGATCAACCGAACTTCTGCCAAGACGCAGTCTGCGCTTCTGGAGGTTATGGAGGAAGGAACGGTTACCGTAGATGGTGTGACAAGGAATGTTCCGGATCCGTTTATCGTCATTGCGACAGAAAACCCGATCGGGTCTGCCGGAACGCAGAGACTTCCGGAATCTCAGCTGGACCGTTTTATGGTCTGTATTGAGATGGGCTATCCGGATATTCAGGATGAAGTGCAGATTCTGATGGAGCAGTCCGGCTTTGGGGCAATGAAGGATGTAAAGGCTGTGATCAGTGCGGATGATCTCGCCCGGATGCAGAGAGAAGTCTCGGAGATTTTTGTCCATGAGACGGTCTGTCGATATATCGTGGATCTTGTAAATGCAACGCGCTCACATGAACTGGTGTCTCTGGGACTGAGTACCCGTGGTGCCCTGGCAGTGACCAGGATGGCAAAAGCCAGTGCATATATGCAGGACCGTACATTTGTACTGCCGCAGGATGTGGCGGAGGTTTTTCCAGCGGCTGCAGTGCATCGTCTCAAATGCAGTGCGAGGGCGAAGTTAAGTCAGGGAGACCAGAAGCAGATCATCGGGGAGATCCTGAAATCTGTCAGACAGCCGCGGCCGGAGAGATAAGGTATGAAAAGTAAGATCATATATATGGTACTGGTGCTGGCTACGTTGTGGGCGGCAGCAGCCGGCAGGGGAGAGTTTGCTTTTTTTCTGCTGGTTCTTGAGCTTCTTTTTGCAGTGTGTATGGCAGCCGGTGTATGGTATGTGGCGGGAAAGCTTCGCGTATCGGCGAAGACGGAAAGTTCTGCAGTCACCAGAGGCGAGCGGGAAAAATTTATTCTTGAGATCGAGAACTCGACGGTTTTTCCGGTCGGAGATATCCAGATCGTGATGGATGTCACAGGCGCAGGCAGGATCATCCGGCACACTGCGGCAGACAGAAAGAGCAGGGATTCGTGGCAGATTTTTCTGGAACCGGTACATTGCGGTTTTTTCAGAGTCGGTGTGACAGAACTCAGAGTATTCGACTATCTTGGACTTTTTTCGGAAAAGATCAGGATTCCTTCTCTTGCCAGGACAATCGCAGTCATCCCCAGAATCCATCCGATGGACGAGGAAACAGTACAGGGATTTTACGGGGAAGAGGAAGACAACGAAAATGCAGCCAGGGCAGGTACGGACAGTCAGGAGATTTTTGATACGAGATATTACCATCAGGGAGATATGCTCAAAAATATCCACTGGAAGCTCAGTGCCAAGGAAGATGAACTTCTTGTAAAGGAATTCAGTATGCCGGCCGGAAGGATGGTCAGTGTTTATCTGGATACATCGGACGGGACGGAAGAAAAAACAACACCGGATCAGCTGGATGAGTTTCTGGATCTTGCGGCATCTCTGGGAAATGCGCTGGTTGAGAAAGAGCAGCTGTTTGAATATGTCTGGATGGAAAAGGGAACGAAGGAAGCCCTGCATTTCGAGGTAAACGGAAGAGAAGCTTTTTATCAGGCACTGGAGTGTATTCCGGGAATCTGTCAGGGAATATCCGACAATGTTCTGGTGCCGGAGCATGGCGGTGTCAGAATCACGATGGACGGACGGATACAGCGATATTTTCCGGAAGGTGAAGGACGTTTATGAGAAAAAAACAGACACAGAAGGAACAGAACAATATGGAGGTGCTTATCCTGGATTCAGGGTACGTCCCTCAGTCACAAAAGAAGCAGACAGAGAAAGGTGGAATGTTTCTGTCTTTTCTGGTGCTTTTTGGGGCGGTCGGAGTTCTTGCCGGAAGTCTGGTTTCAGCGTTTTCGATAAGGGATGAGAGATTGTGGCTTCTGATACCGGGAATCTTTCTGTTCAGCCTGTTTTTCAGCTGGTTTTATGCGGACAGAAGGCTGGATTCGAAAAGAATCTATGGTTTTCTTGCAATTGTGATCCTTTACATGGCAGTCTGTTTTGTGCTGCAGAACAGGATCACCGCAGGTTTTTATCAGACAGCTGATTTTGTGATGAGCAGGATCAATCAGGTCTATCATGGAAACATGAGGCTGTATGGAGCATATGAAAGCGGTGATATGGTGATCTTCTGGCTGCCTGTACTTTTTCCGGTGACGGGGCTTCTGGGGGCTGGAATTGTCAGAAGGAGAAACTGGCTTCTGATTCTTTCCATACTGTTTCCGCTGGTCGCACTGATGATGATCGCCGGAGGCAGACCGGGAAATCTCTGGATGTATTTTCTGGCAATGAGCATTCTGCTTTTGTTTACTGCAGGGCGGAGTTATTTCTGTGGATGGAAAGCGGGGCTTACGGCACTTCTTGCTGCTGTGGTAGTATCTGTCCCGTCATGGTGTATTTCCATGCCATTGGCAGGAGTGGAGATCCCGGCAATTCAAAGAGGCACGACAAGGATACAGAATCGGCTCCTGCAGTCTCTGTGGAGTTTTCTACCGAAGATCTCTGGGGGAAATCTGCAGCTCTCTCTGGAAGGAATCGCCGGAGGGGTGGACAACGGAGAACTCGGAACGACAGACGGTGTGTTTTTTACCGGGGTGGATGCCCTGAAAGTGACCAGTGTGCAGAGACCTTCGGAGACGGTCTATCTGAGAGGATATATCGGTGAGACTTATACAGGGAACAGTTTTGAGCCGGGAGCGGAGGAAAACTTTCAGAATGCAGCGGCTGTCTGGAAAACAGACGGAGATTCCACAATCTATATACAGAATCTTCCTTTTCTGAGGACGATGTATTATGAGAAGCAGTCGTCAGGAAAGAATGCCGGGGAGTCGGAGAGTGCAGTGAACCAGATCACCGTAGAAAACCTGAATGCCAACCCGGAGTACACGTATGTTCCATATGATGCTTTTTTGAATGATGTATATCAGATCAGCAACGGGGATGGGGCAGTGTGCGGACAGAGCAGGCAGGATGATATTTTTTCCTGCTACTGGAGAAGCAGCACAAAAGAGATTCTGGAAAGCTATCGTGACGGTAAGGATACTTCCGGTGTGCTGAATGATACGGAAAAATCGTATCGGAATTTTTGCAGTACCTATGATCTTCAGATTCCGGAAAAAGGGCTTGAAAGGCTGAAGAAGGAATGTGCGGAAGCGAAGGAAGAGAATCACTGGGGAGAATCTGAGACGGGTGCAGAGATGCCGGACTGGGCAGTTGCAGATGAGTATGAAGAGATTCGCAAGTATGTGGTAAAAAGACTTCTTCGTGACTGCAGCTATGAGACAGATACGGACAAGCTGAAGGACGGCCAGGATTTTGTGGAGACTTTTCTTTATGACACAAAGGAAGGCTACAGTATGCATTTTGCGGCTGCTGCAACGATGATGTTTCGTATGTTTGGCGTTCCGGCGCGTTATGTGGTGGGATATGTGGCACCACAGGAGCTTTTTTCGGAAAATGCTGACCAGACTTATACTGCCGTTCTGGAGGATGACAATGCGCATACCTGGGTGGAGATCTATCAGCCGTTTCTCGGATGGACTCCGGTGGAAGTGACACCGGGTATGGAAACAGAGTTTGTTGACCAGACAGAAGAGAAAGAGCAGAGTGACCGTGTTCCGGAGGAAGCGAAGACGGAGACGGAAGAGGAAGAAATCAGTGTATCCGGTTTTGCAGTCCGTATTGCTGGGTGGTTCACAGGACACCTTGCAGATATTCTGAAGTTATGCGCTGTACTGTGCTTGCTGATGCTTGTTCTCGGAAGCGGAATAAAGATCCGTGCCGCACATAGGGCTCGTTACGGAGTGGGAGGAGATCCGGCAGAGGCGGTGAGGGCGATTTATCGCTATATCTGTCGTATTCTGTACAAAAAGGGCATGTCGAAGGACTGCACGGCGGCAGATGGCGGAACGATTCGCTTTATCAGGGATTTCTGTCCTGTATTTACGGAGGAAGATGGCAACAGACTTCAGAAACTGATCCTGAGGGCAAGCTATGGAAATGAACCGGTGACTGAGGAGGAGCGTCTGTGGATGCGTCAGCTCTGCCGGCAGATAAAGCGGTCCGTACGTGGAAAAAAACGTTGACAAAGACCATGTCGGTTGCTATAATACCTGCATGAACAAAGGCGTTCTTTTGGAGGGTAACCTTCCGAAAGTACGCCCTTTTTTTATTTATTTTTCAAATATAAGGAGAGAATACTATGGGGAATTATACCAGAGAGGAAATATTGCAGATGGTTGAGGAGGAAGACGTAGAATTTATTCGTCTTCAGTTCACCGATATGTTTGGGGCAATTAAGAATATCGCTGTGACGGCTCGGGAACTTCCCCGTGCGTTAGATAATCGCTGTATGATCAACGGCGAACAGATTGCGGGGATGGATATGGAGAAAGGTTCAGACCTTTATCTCAGCCCGATACTGGATACCTTTGCAATTCTGCCATGGCGTCCACAGCAGGGAAAAGTAGCCAGAATGATCTGTGACCTGTATTTTCCGGATGGTACACCGTACAAAAACAGTCCGCGATATATTCTGGAAAACGTGGCAGGCAAGGCACAGGAAGAAGGCTATACCTGTTATATCGATCCGGAATGTGAGTTTTTCCTGTTCCATACCGATGACAATGGCAATCCGACGACTGTGACACATGAGCAGGCGGGATATCTGGATATCAGTCCGCTGGATCTCGGGGAAAATGCCAGAAGAGATATGGTACTTACACTAGAAGATATGGGAATGGAAGTAGAATCTTCCCATCATGAAGCTGCACCGGCACAACATGAGATTGATTTCCGTTATGGCGAGATTCGTAAGACTGCCGACTGCATTACAACTTTTAAGATGGCAGTTCGTATTGTGGCAAAACGCCATGGACTTCATGCCACATTTATGCCGAAGCCAAAGACAGAAGCAAATGGTTCCGGTATGCACATCCAGTTTTCTCTGATCAAAAACGGGGAAAATGTATTTGAATGCGCAGACCGTCCGGGAGAACTCAGTGAAGATGCATATTATTTTATAGGAGGTCTTCTGGCACACAGCAAGGAAATGGCGCTGATCACCAATCCGCTGGTCAATTCCTATAAGCGACTTGTTCCGGGATATGATGCACCGACAGAACTTACATGGACTGAGAATAACCAAAATTCGCTGGTCCGTATTCCGGTAACCAGAGGAGAGGGAATCCGCGTAGAACTCCGAAGCCCTGATGCTTCTGCAAACCCATATGTGGTACTGGCAGTCTGCCTTGCCGCAGGTCTTGACGGAATCAAAAACAAGATTACACCGACAAAATCATCAAATCTTGCGGCACAGGATCAGCAGGCAGAACATCTTCCGGAAACATTAAAGGAAGCAATTGATTATTTTGAGTCCAGTTCATGGGTAAAAGAAGTACTTGGTGAGGAATTTTGCAGGCAGTATGTTGTAGCGAAAAAGAATGAATGGCTGAGATATACCAGACAGGTAACTGACTGGGAAATCGCAGAATATCTGTATCGACTGTAATGAGACTTTACACATACTGTAAGTGAGATGAATAAGACAAGGGGAAGAGGAGAGACACTTTTATGAGCAGTATTGTTATTGCATTGCCCAAAATAGAAGATGCCAAAAAAATCCGCAGCGTTCTTGAACGTCACGGATTTACGGTAGCCTCTGTATGCAGTACTGCATCAAGTGCCCTTTCGAATGCCTCGGAACTTGGAAGCGGTGTTCTGATCTGCGGACATCGTCTGCCGGATATGAACTATCTGGATCTGTCTGAGTGTCTGCCGAGAGATTTTGAAATGTTGCTGTTGGCATCTGCGAGGGTGATCTGTGAAGTGCCATCCTCTATTCTTTCAGTGGAGATGCCGATAAAGTCCGGTGATCTGGTCAACACGGTCAGCATGATCCTGATGCAGCAGGATCGCAAGAGACGTAAAGAAAAAAAGAAACCCAAACTTCGTTCGGAGAAAGAACAGAATTATATTTCCAATGCGAAGATGATGCTGATGCAGCGAAATCATTTAAATGAAGAAGATGCATACAGGTATATCCAGAAATCCAGTATGGATTCCGGAACGAATATGGTGGAGACAGCACAGATGCTTCTGATGCTGTTATATGAAAGTTGATACAGCAATGATGGAAGTAAGGAACGGATTTTTTTGATCCGGACTTCACAATATAAAAGACGAGATATATGGAGGACGAGGAAATGGAGTTTTTGAACGGTATTTACAAAAAAGAAGTAACCGAATGGGATGAACTGTTAGGTACTTCTCTCTTAAATCAGGAAGTTATTCTGGAAGGAGCCGTTCACAGCATCCGTAATATGGGCGATGTGGCTTTTGTGATCCTGAGAAGAAGAGAGGGACTTTTTCAGACTGTTGTTGAGAATGAAAAAGCAAATCTTTCCGTTCATGATCTGAAAGAAGCGATGACTCTCCGTGTAAAAGGAATTCTGAATGAGGAAGAAAGAGCTCCTCATGGAAGAGAAATCCGTATCCGGGAGGTAGAGATTCTTTCAGCACCGGCAGAACCGATGCCGCTGGCAATTGACAAATGGAAATTAAATACTTCTCTGGAGGCAAAACTGAATTTACGTCCGATCGCACTCCGTAATGTGCAGGAGCGCTCCAAATTCAAGATTCAGGAAGCGTTGACACGTGCTTTCCGTGATTTCCTCTACGAACAGGGATTTACTGAAATCCATACACCGAAGATCGGGGCAAGAGGAGCCGAGGGTGGTGCAAACCTTTTCAAATTCAGCTATTTCCACAAACCGGCTGTCCTTGCACAGAGCCCGCAGTTTTACAAACAGATGATGGTAGGTGTTTTTGATCGCGTGTTTGAGACCGGACCGGTATTCCGTGCCGAGAAACATAATACCAAACGTCATCTGAATGAATATACCAGTCTTGATTTTGAGATGGGATATATTGACGGATTCGAAGATATCATGGGAATGGAAACAGGATTTCTTCAGTATGCGATGGAACTGCTTAAGAAGGACTATGCAAAGGAACTTCAGATCCTTAAGATCGAACTTCCGAAAGTAGATCAGATTCCGGCGGTACGTTTTGACAAGGCAAAAGAACTTGTCGCTGAAAAATATAACCGCAAGATCCGTAACCCGTATGATCTGGAACCGGAAGAAGAAGCACTGATCGGAAGATATTTCAAAGAAGAATATGATGCTGATTTTGTTTTTGTAACACATTATCCGTCAAAGAAACGTCCATTCTATGCAATGGATGATCCGGCAGATGATAAGTTCACATTAAGTTTTGACCTTCTGTTCCACGGACTGGAAGTAACAACCGGAGGCCAGCGTATCCATGATTATAATCAGCTCAAAGCGAAGATTGCTGCCCGTGGTATGGAAGAAGATGGTATGGAGCAGTATCTGGATACTTTCAAACATGGAATGCCGCCGCACGGAGGTCTTGGTATCGGACTGGAACGTCTGACTATGCAGCTTCTTGGTGAGGAGAATGTCCGTGAAGCATGTCTGTTCCCGAGAGATCTGAACAGACTGGAGCCGTAGGATAAGCAGGAGGAACAAAAATGGCAAAGATCATAGATGATGAAACAATAGAAAATGTATGCATTCTTGCGAAACTTTCTTTGAATGAGGAAGCAAAGAAAAAAGCAAAAGAAGACATGCAGAAGATGCTGGATTATGTGGAAAAGCTGGATGAACTGGATACCAAAGGGGTTGAACCGCTTTCACATATCTTTGGTGATCAGAATGTATTCCGTGAAGATGTGGTAACAAACGGAGACAATAAAGAAGCAATGCTTGCAAATGCACCGAAGGCAAATGAAGGACAGTATCAGGTACCGAAGACCATCGGATAACAGAAGTGATCCGGATAGAGGAGAAGAATTATGGAACTGGAAACAATGACAGCATTAGAACTGGCTGCAAAGATAAAACAGCGTCAGATCCATGTAGTGGATGGCGTGAAAGCAGTCTTTGACCAGATTGAGAGTAAGGAAGGAACGGTGCATGCTTACCTTGACCTTTATAAAAAAGAAGCATATGCACGCGCAAAAGAAGTGGAAAAAGGAATTGCAGACGGTACTTATACTGGTCCGCTTGCAGGTGTTCCGATTGCAATAAAAGATAATATCTGTATCAAAGGAAAGAAAACAACCTGTGCATCCAGAATCCTTGAGAATTTTGTTCCACAGTACAATGCGGAGGTCATTGACCGTCTGGAAAAAGCAGGAATGATCATTATAGGTAAGACAAATATGGATGAGTTTGCCATGGGAAGTACTACAGAGACTTCAGCTTACGGAGTGACAAGAAACCCGTGGAACACAGAACATGTTCCGGGCGGCTCTTCCGGTGGTTCCTGTGCGGCAGTTGCAGCAGGAGAAACGTTTATGGCACTAGGATCTGATACAGGTGGATCTATCCGTCAGCCGAGCTCTTTTTGTGGTGTGACCGGAATTAAGCCAACTTACGGTACCGTATCCCGTTATGGTCTGGTTGCCTATGCGTCTTCGCTGGATCAGATCGGACCGGTAGGAAAGAATGTGGCAGACTGTGCTGCGCTTCTTGAAGTGATTGCCGGACATGATCCGAAAGACAGCACTTCACTCGAAAGACAGGATCTTGATTTTTCAAAGAGTCTGGAAGATAAGAAGCTTCTCGGAATGAAATTCGGTGTACCGAAAGAATTTCTTGCAAAAGGCCTTGAGCCGGAAGTAAGAGATTCTTTTATGAATGTGTTGAAGACACTTACTGAACAGGGCGCAATCGTAGAGTTTTTCTCTGTAGAGACTATGGAATATATGATTCCTGCATATTATATCATTGCCAGCGCAGAGGCAAGCTCAAACCTGGAGCGTTTTGACGGTGTAAAATATGGTTATCGTGCAGCTGAGTATGAAGGTTTGCATGATATGTACAAAAAAACAAGAACCGAAGCTTTCGGTGAGGAAGTCAAACGTCGTATTATGCTTGGTTCATTTGTATTAAGTTCCGGATATTATGACGCATATTATCTGAAAGCACTGCGTACAAAAGCGCTGATCAAGAAAGAGTTTGATCAGGCATTTGAAAAATATGATGTGATCCTTGCACCGGCGGCACCTTATACAGCACCAAAGATCGGGGAAAGTCTGAAAGACCCGCTTGCCATGTATCTTGGTGATATTTATACCGTTGCAGTCAATCTCTGTGGTTTGCCGGGAATCACGGTTCCATGTGGAATGGACAAAGCCGGAATGCCAATCGGTATCCAGATGATCGGTGACTGTTTTGCAGAGAAGAAGATCCTCCGTGCAGCCGCTGCCTATGAGGCAGTAAGGGGAGCATTCCCCACTCCGGAGAAAGGAGGCAAAAAGGCATGAAACAGTATGAGACAGTCATTGGCCTTGAAGTCCATGTAGAACTTGCAACAAAAACAAAGATTTTCTGCGGATGCTCCACAGAATTCGGGGGTGCTCCGAATACACATACCTGCCCGGTCTGCACCGGTATGCCGGGATCGCTGCCTGTTCTGAACCGTAAGGTAGTAGAATTTGCACTGAAGGCCGGAATTGCGGCAAACTGCCAGATCAACCAGTATTGTAAATTTGACAGAAAGAACTATTTTTATCCGGATAACCCGCAGAATTATCAGATTTCCCAGCTGTATCTGCCAATTTGCCATGACGGATGGGTAGAAATCGAGACTTCTGCAGGAAATAAAAAAGTCCGCATTCACGAAATGCATATGGAAGAAGACGCAGGTAAACTGATTCATGATGAGTGGGAAGATTGTTCACTGGTAGATTATAACCGAAGCGGTGTGCCGCTGATAGAGATCGTTTCCGAACCGGACATGAGAAGTTCAGAAGAGGTTATTGCATACCTTGAAAAACTGCGCTGTATGATGCAGTATCTCGGTGTATCTGACTGCAAATTGCAGGAAGGTTCCATGCGAGCTGACGTCAACCTGTCTGTTCGTGAAGTCGGAAGTGAATCTTTTGGAACAAGAACAGAGATGAAGAACCTGAACTCCTTTAAGGCAATTGCAAGAGCCATCGAGGGAGAAAGAGAACGTCAGATTGAACTGATCGAAGAGGGAAGAACTGTTATCCAGGAAACACGTCGCTGGGATGATAATAAAGAATCTTCCCATGCAATGAGATCAAAAGAAGATGCCAAAGATTACCGTTATTTCCCGGATCCGGATCTTCCACCGATTCATATATCTGATGAGTGGATTCAGAAGATACGTGAATCACAGCCGGAACTCAGAGAAGAAAAGCAGCTTCGTTATCAGTCAGAATATGAACTGTCCGCATATGACGCAGGGATTCTTACAGAGTCCAGACATCTTTCGCTGCTGTTTGAGGAAGTGGCAAAGCTCTGCGGAAATCCGAAGAAAGCAGCCAACTGGTTTATGGGAGAAGTTCTCCGCCTTACCAAAGATAAAGGACTTGATGTAGAAAAAGTTTCCTTTGCACCAAAACATCTTTCAGATCTGATTTCCATGGTGGAGAAAAAAGAAGTAAGCGCCCAAAATGCAAAGAAAGTCTTTGAAAAAGTCTTTGAAGAAGACATTGAGCCGGTAGTTTATATTGAAGAACACGGTCTGAAAATTGTTGAAGACACCGGACTTCTCAATGATACATTACAGAAGATCATGGATGAGAATCCGGGACCGCTGGAAGAACTTCTTGGCGGTAAAGAAAAAGTTTTCGGATTCTTTGTCGGTAAAATGATGAGGGAACTGAAGGGCAAGGCAAGTCCGGATGCAGTACGCGAGGCTCTGGTAAAAGAAGTAGAACGAAGAAAGAATCTGTAGACAGATTAGGAGAGAATATTATGGTTACAGTAAATAAAAATTATCTGAAGCTTCCGGGAAGTTATCTTTTTTCCACAATTGCAAAGAAAGTAGCCGCATATCAGGAAGCAAATCCGGATGTACAGATCGTACGTCTGGGAATCGGAGATGTCACACAGCCGCTGGCACCGGCAATTATCAATGCGTTGCATAAATCCGTTGACGAGATGGCTAATGCAGAAACATTTCATGGATATGCACCGGATCTCGGTTATGAATTCTTACGCAGTGCAATTGCAAAAAACGATTACGAAGCACGCGGATGTGACATTCATGCAGATGAAATCTTTGTTTCTGACGGAGCAAAGAGTGATTCCGGTAACATTCAGGAAATCTTTGGTATTGAGAATAAAGTAGCTGTATGTGACCCGGTTTACCCGGTTTATGTTGACACAAATGTTATGGCGGGCCGTACCGGAGCGTATAATACAAAAAGAGAAAACTTTGACGGTGTGATCTATATGCCGTGTCTGGAGGAAAACGGATTCCTTCCGGAATTTCCGACAGAGACTCCGGATCTGATCTATCTCTGCTTCCCGAACAATCCGAGTGGTGCGGCAATCACAAAGGACAAGCTTCAGGAATGGGTAGATTATGCAAATAAAAATGGTGCAGTGATCATTTATGATGCGGCATACGAGGCTTATATTACAGAAGAAAATGTTCCGCACAGTATTTATGAATGTGAAGGTGCACGTACCTGTGCGATCGAGCTTAGAAGCTTTTCAAAAAATGCCGGATTTACAGGTGTCCGCCTTGGATTTACCGTTGTTCCGAAAGAGCTTATAAGAGAAGGTGTTGCACTGCATGACCTTTGGGCAAGACGGCATGGAACAAAATTTAACGGTGCACCGTATATTGTACAGCGCGCCGGTGAAGCTGTTTATTCTCCGGAAGGAAAGGCACAGCTGAAAGAGCAGGTTGCATATTATATGAAAAATGCACATACGATCTACAACGGACTGAAAGAGGCAGGATACTCCGTATCAGGTGGCGTGAATGCACCGTACATCTGGCTGAAGACTCCGAACAATATGAGCTCCTGGGATTTCTTTGATTATCTGCTTGAAAATGCACATGTAGTAGGTACACCGGGATCAGGATTTGGTGCTCATGGAGAAGGCTTCTTCCGTCTGACTGCTTTCGGAAGCTATGAAAATACACAGGAAGCTCTCAGAAGAATCAAGGCATTATAAAAATTTGAATAAACAACCATGCCTTTGGGCAGTGTAAAGAGGTGGTTTTTGACAAACTGCCTCTTTTTCGTTGCCATACGAAAAAATATACCGTATAATCGTAGTGAAATATTTTAAGAATATAAGCAGTATTCAGCAGGCAGTATCCCGTAACTGTGCGGGAATTGAACAGTTAAGAAAATACCCGATCCGGGACCAAGGAGTTGTTACAGATGTACATAGAAACAACAGAAAAATTACTGGAATTTATAGAGAAAAGTCCGACTGCATTTCAGGCAGTGGATGAAATGAAAAAACGATTTACGGAAGGTGGATTTCAGGTGCTTTCGGAGAGAGAACACTGGAATCTCATACCGGGTGGAAAATATGTAGTGACCAGAAATAATTCCGCACTGATTGCTTTTGCCATACCGGAAGATCCGCCGTTTGCATTTCATATTATGGCAAGCCACAGTGATTCTCCGGCATTCAAGATAAAAGAAAATCCGGAAATGAAAGTGGACGACAGCTATGTAAAACTGAATGTGGAAAAATATGGCGGAATGCTGATGGCACCGTGGTTTGACCGCCCGCTTTCTGCAGCCGGAAGAGTTGTTGTAAAAGAGAATGGCAGACTTGTGGAAAAGCTGGTAAACATAGAACGCGATCTGGTGATGATCCCGAATCTTGCTATTCATATGAATCGTGAGGCAAATAACGGAACTGCATATAATCCGCAGAAAGACATGCTGCCTCTTTTTGCAGCAGAAAATACAGACAGAACGCTGCTGGAAATGATTGCAGAGCAGATCGGGGCCGACAGATCAGATATTCTCAGCCACGATTTATTTTTGTATAATCGTATGCCGGGTACGATATGGGGCGTAGATCAGGAATTTGTTTCCTCTGCACGGCTGGATGACTTGCAGTGTGCGTTTTCTTCTATGGAGGGACTTCTGCGGGCAGAACCGAGAGAAAATATTGCAGTACATTGTGTGCTGGATAATGAAGAAGTCGGCAGCAGCACAAAACAGGGGGCGGCATCTACTTTTTTGAAGGATACACTTCTTCGTATCAATACAGGGCTTGGCAGAACTTATGAAGAATATCTGATGACTCTTGCCGGAAGTTTTATGGTTTCGGCGGACAATGCACATGCGCTTCATCCGAATTACGCAGACAAGACGGATCCGGTGAATCATCCTGTTCTGAATAAGGGAATTGTCATCAAATATAATGCAAATCAGAAGTATTGTACAGATGCAGTATCTGCTGCAGAGTTTATAGAGCTTTGTGCAAAGGCGGATGTTCCATATCAGACGTTTGTAAACCGGTCTGATATTGCCGGTGGCTCGACACTGGGCAATATTTCCAATACACAGGTTGCCATGAATACAGTAGATATCGGACTTCCACAGCTTGCCATGCATTCTCCTTATGAGACCGCAGGCGTAAAAGACACTGAATATCTGATCCGGGTGGCAGGGGAACTTTTTGCATAACAGATTGCCATATAGAGTAGAAAAGAAGGACAATACAATGAGTGATAAAAAAGCAGTTTTTTTTGATGCAGATGGAACTATCTGCGATATGGAAAAAGGAGTACCGGACAGTGCAGTAGAATCAATCAAAAAGCTGGTTGCCAACGGACATCAGGCATGGCTCTGTACCGGAAGAAGCCGTGCATTTGTGTCCCGGTATCTGGAAGAAGTTCCGTTTACCGGTATTATCAGTGCATGTGGTGCGACCATCGAAAAAGACGGAAAAAGACTGTATAATAACGAAAGAACACCGGAGGTAGCAAAGCTTTCTGTTGAGATACTTCGTAAATATGGGCTGATTCCGGTCATGGAAGGTGCCGACTATATGTATTATGATAAGGATGAATATACGACAGATGTGAACTGGTATACTGATCTGATCACAGAATCACTTGGAGAAAAGTGGAGACCGATCCGTGGAAATGAAAACTGCATGCACATCAACAAGATCAGCGCGAAGAAACAAAAAGGCTGCAATGCGCAGCAGGCATGCGCAGAACTTTCTCCGTATTATGATATGATCTATCACGAATCTAATAACTTTGTGGGAAATACGATTGAAATGGTTCCGAAGGGATGTAATAAAGCAGTCGGAATTGCAGCAGTCTGCAGGATTTTTCATATCGCATGGGAAGACACGATCGTATTCGGAGACAGTAACAATGATCTGTCCATGTTTGAATATGCAGCAACAAAGGTGGCAATGGGAAATGCTTCACCGAAGATTAAAGAACTGGCCGATTATGTAACGACGGATATGTTCCATTACGGTATCCGTAACGGACTTGAACATTTAGGGCTTATATAGAAGGAGAAAATATGAAATACGGAAAAATAAGAATCGAGGATGGTAATTTCATTTTTGCGAAACACATGATGATGAATTATCTTCCGTGCAAAGATATCTTATGGGCATATAAAAGAAAAGAAGGAGTAGAAGGCGGGGCACAGAAGCAGTTCAGTACCAGCTCGCTGGTGATCATTACACGCCGTAAAAAAAGATATCAGTTTGATCTGACGGACCGTGAGATTCAGGACTGTATTCAGTTATTGAAAGCGCTGAATCCGAATATTGTGACAGGTTTTCCGAAAGGCGGCAGAATCCCTCTCCAGAGTCTGCCGAATACAAGAGATCTGGGTGCACTGATGACATCAGACGGACGTCATATTCTTCCGCACAGACTTCTCCGAAGCGGAACACTGTATCATATTTCGATCGCAGACCAGGACACCCTGATGAAAGACTATCATCTGACGACTGTGATCGACTTCCGTACAAAATCGGAAGTTCTGGAAAAACCGGATACAGTCATGGAGGGAGTACAATACTGCGATATACCGATTGTGGATGAGGAAACGACCGGCATTACCAGATCCGGAAGACTGGATGAGATTATAAAAAGTTTTAAAGATATTCCGGAAGATTTTGTACTGAACCAGTATGCTTCACTGGTGCACGATTCCTACAGTGTCAGACAGTATGCACGTTTTCTGGATGTATTGCTTCATCAGGAAGAAGGGGCAGTATTGTGGCACTGCAGCATCGGCAAAGACCGTGCAGGTGTGGGAACGGTGCTTCTCCTATGTGCACTGGGGGTTCCGAGAGAGACAATCTATGAAGACTATATGAAAACAAATCTTTATCTGGATGAGGAAATGAATCATATGGTTCGCTATCTGGAGTCAAAGATGATCGTGGACAACCAAACCATGGACAAGATACGTCTGCTTTATCGTGTAAAAGAAGAATACCTTGACTGTGTATTCGAAACCATCGAAAAAGACTATGGTTCAGTTGAACAGTTTATGAAAAAAGCACTGTACATGAATCCGAAAACGATCGAGGCTCTGCGCAAAAAATACCTTGTATAAAAATACAAAAAAGTGTTTTAAAATTGTAATGTATACAAAATTTTGCATTGACAAACGATGTAATATTGCTATAATGATAAACATGCAGACAATTTTACAATGGAATTGTTTAAAAGATTAAAGTATTGAAAACACTGCTGTAAATGCAGTGAACAGTAACTTGAAAGCAGGTGCGTTATGCAGAAAAGAATTTTGTCCCTGTTAGTAGATAACACTGCCGGTGTATTAAGTCGTATTGCCGGTCTTTTCAGCCGCAGAGGTTATAATATTGACAGTCTGACAGTCGGCGTGACTGCGGATGAACGATATTCCAGAATGACAGTCGTATGCAGTGGGGACTCAATGATTCTGGAACAGATTACAAAACAGCTCGCAAAGCTGGTAGATGTAAGAGATATTAAGGTTCTCGAACCGGATAACAGTGTAAGCCGAGAACTGGTACTTGTGAAGGTCGCAGCGCGGCCGGAGCAGAGAGAGGGAATTATTTCCATTGCAAATATTTTCCGTGCCAATGTCATTGATGTCGGTAAGACTTCTTTAGTCATTGAGATGACCGGAAGTAAGAGTAAGCTCGGTGCTTTTATTGACCTTCTCGGTGAATATGAGATACTGGAACTTGCAAGAACAGGTATCACAGGACTTTCACGTGGTGCCAGCGATGTAAAATTTCTGTAGAATGCAGGGCATTTTACATAGTAGTTTATTACGTTTGCTAAGGGGTACAGCCCTTTAACGATAAACATTATTTTACGAATAGCTTAGGAGGAAACAAAGATGGCAAACAGGATTTTTTACCAGGAAGACTGTAATTTAGGATTACTGGATGGTAAGACAATTGCGATTATCGGTTATGGCAGCCAGGGACATGCACATGCGCTGAACTTAAAGGAGTCCGGATGCAATGTCATTGTTGGTCTGTATGAAGGAAGCAAGTCCTGGAAAAAAGCCGAAGAACAGGGCTTTAAAGTATATACAGCAGCAGAGGCTGCAAAACAGGCTGACATCATCATGATCCTGATCAATGATGAAAAACAGGCCAAACTTTACAAAGAAGATATCGAGCCGAACCTTGAAGAAGGCAACATGCTGATGTTTGCTCATGGTTTCAACATTCATTTTGGATGTATCGTTCCACCAAAATATGTCGATGTTACTATGATTGCACCAAAAGCACCTGGACATACAGTAAGAAGCGAATATCAGGCTGGAAAAGGAACTCCTTGTCTGGTAGCTGTAGAGCAGGATTACACAGGAAAAGCACTTGACAAAGCACTTGCTTATGGACTTGCAATTGGTGGAGCAAGAGCTGGTCTTCTTGAAACTACATTCCGTACAGAGACAGAAACAGACCTTTTCGGAGAGCAGGCAGTTCTCTGTGGTGGTGTTGTTGCACTTATGCAGGCTGGTTTCGAAACACTTTGCGAAGCCGGATATGACCCGAGAAATGCATATTTCGAATGTATCCATGAGATGAAACTGATCGTTGACCTGATTTATCAGTCAGGATTCGCAGGAATGAGATATTCCATCTCCAATACTGCTGAGTACGGCGATTATATCACAGGACCGAAGATTGTTACAGCAGAAACAAAGAAAGCTATGAAACAGATTCTGACAGACATCCAGGATGGTACATTTGCAAAAGATTTCCTTCTTGATATGTCTGATGCAGGAAAACAGGTTCACTTCAAAGCAATGAGAAAACTTGCTTCCGAACATCCGTCAGAAAAAGTCGGCGAAGAAATCCGTAAACTGTACAGCTGGAACGGCGAAGACAAGCTCATTAACAACTAAGTAAATTTTGATTAAAACGGCGCATCCTTTTGGATGTGTCGTTTTTTGTCTTATAATCCTGTCAGAACATGACGAACGAATTTTATTGACTTTTATGGGCTCAGGGCATAAGATTAAACCATCTTAAGACAATCTTGATTTTATCAATCAATGCAGATCTGCAAAAAATCCATTTATTTTTGTATTTTATTCCACGATAAGAAAGCAGGTGATTTATGCGAATTGCGGAAAAAGCCGCAAGAATTTTACTGACTGTGATCGGCCTTTTCGGTCTTGCTGTTTTTTTTCTACCGAAGATCGGTATTTCTGTGGATATTGTTATGTCCGGTTCTATGGAACCGACGCTAAAAACAGGAGGAATTGTTTTTACAGATACAAAAAGAACAGAGCCATCTGTCGGAGATATTGTAACGTTTCGAAATGCGCAGGGAAAAGTCAGTCACAGAGTAGTTGCAAAACAGAAACAGAGTTACATAACAAAAGGTGATGCAAATAATATGGAGGATGTATCACTGCTGGAATCGGAACAGATTATAGGAACGGTGATTCTGACAGTTCCACTTGTAGGTTATGCAGCAGAGCTTTTAAAGGAAAAAACGGTGGGAATGCTGTTGCTGCTCATGATCTTTCAGGAACTGGTCTTTCTGGTAATTGAATGGAAAGGAGAGCGCATCGAAAAAAGGCGCAGAAAACAAATATGAAAAAAAATACAGTGAAAATTATGGCACTGGCAGGAATTTTATGCCTGGCATCAGTTGGAGGCGTGTCTGCGTATCTGACGGATTATGAGAAAGTATCCAATGAGTTTACCGTCGGAAAGGTTGATATCGAACTGAAAGAACCGGAATGGAAACCAGAGGAAAATAGGATGATTGAACCGTCAAAAGTAATTTATAAAGATCCGCAGATCACGAATACAGGGACAAATGATGCCTTTGTGTATATGGAGGTTTCAATCCCAATGGCGAATGTAGAGGCGGCGGCAGAAAATGGTGAGCGTCTTGGTAAAAAAGTGCAGGAGTTATTTTCCTTTGAAGCAAAAGACAGCTGGACGCAGCTGAGTGTACAGAACGCAGAAAGTCGACGGACATATACATATGCATACAAGAAAATACTGAAACCACAGGAGACTTCGGAAACTTTATTTGATACTGTAAAATTTCTGAATCTGATTGAGGGGCAGCTGGACGGACAGACACTTGAAATTCCGGTCAGAGCCTATGCAATACAGACATCTTATACAGGCGGCAGTTCAGATAATCTGCCAGAACAGATTAAAGCAGCTTATGAAAAATATGTAAATCAGAATAAGAATCAGGATGGAAAAGTAACAGAATAACGGAAAGCGGGAAACAGTATGACAGGAAGGAAAAAGAGAATCACAGTTCTGGCGGCTGCAATGGGGATTCTGGTGACTGTGCAGGGAATAGCAGCATATCAGAGTGCTTTTGATGCAGCAGAAAATATCATACGTGCGGGAAGCAATACAACTGAAATCGGGGAAGAATTTCCTTCTCCGACGCCGGTTGCGCCAGATAAAAATACAGATATCACGAAAAAAATATGGGTGACAAATCGTGAACAGGGTGCGGATGGGGTAAGTGTAGACTGTTATGTACGTGTTTCTCTGGCGTATTCAAACAGTGATATCGGCAGGGCTGTCACGATGAAAGGGCAGAATACGACTGACTGGGTATACAGTGATGATGGATTTTATTATTACAAAAATGTATTGAAAGAAGGAGAATCGACCAGACCATTATGTACAGGATTTATGGTGGAAGCGGAAAAAATTGAAAAAACATACTGGAAGGAATTGAAGGATTTCCAAATTCAGGTGTATGAGGAGTCTGTAGAGGCAAAACCATATGAGTCCTATCAGGCAGCATGGGAGGCTTATGAAAAACAGGGCTGAGAAGGCAGGTGGACATGTGAAGAAAAAAAGAAAAATGCTGGTTGGAATTCTTGCTGCGCTGCTTTGTATGGCAACAGGTGCTTATGGTTATTTTTCGGATAGTCTGGAAATCAAAAATCATATTACCATGGGAGATATTCGGATAAATATGACAGAGTTTGCGCGAAAAGGGAACGGAGAAGTGAAATATCGTGATCCGGCATATATATTTCCTGGTGAACGGATTTCAAAGATTCCGCGTATTAAGAACAGGGCTCTTCCATGTTGGATACGGGCGCATATCAGTTACGGAAGCGATAAAGACGATATGGAAATGCTGAGTGACCGTAATATAGAAGGAATTTCATCAGGGTGGATAAAGCGCGGGGATTACTATTATTATACGAAGGTTTTGAAAAAACAGGAATCTGTGGATCTTTTTCAGAGTGTATCTGTTCCGGCTGTGTGGACAGAAGAACATGGCGGACAGAAATTAAGCGTTACGGTACAGGCAGATGCGATACAGGCGGCTAATTTCAAACCGGACTTTACTGCCATGTCACCGTGGGGTAATCAGGAAATTCAGGATTGTGTTCACGAAACAAACGGAACAATGACCTGCAAAAAAGGCGAGCGGAAACTGTCTGTGGAATTTCAGGGAAAAGCCCACAAACTGATTGCAGTCCCGGATGATTTCTTTGCGAATCTGGAAACAGCAATGCCAGGAGATGTTCTGACGGATACAGTAAAGGTGTCAAATACTACAAAGAATGATGCGGAGATTTTTTTCAGAATCAGTACAGAGGGAAGATCAAAAGAAAAAACTGATATGCTGAAAAATATCCGCTTTCAGATTGCTATGGGGAAAAAAGTGCTTTACAGGGGAACACTGGATGCTGCAAAACTTCAAAAGAATCATTCACTTGGAGTGTTCAAAAGTAAGGCATCAGGTGAACTTAAATTTTTGCTGGAGATTCCGAAAGAATGGGATAATGCATGGGCTTTGAAGAAAACAGATGTTTCGTGGATATTTGCTGTGCAGGATGAAACTTCCGGGGTGAATCAGACAGAAGAACAGAAACAAAACGGAGCGCAGAGCCTTTCCGGAGATTCTGCACAGGCATCTGTTAAAGATACCGGAAGCAGACAGAAATCCTCTGTAAAAACAGGCGATTCCATGCCGGTAGAACTTATGCTCTTGCTGTTGCTGGCGGCTGGCATCAGTATACCGGTGATAAAGAAATGGAAAGGAGCGAAAAAGCCATGAAAAGAAAAATTACAGGGGTCTGCCTTGCACTTGCCGTAACTTTGGGTATGTGGTGCGGAGCACAGACATCTATTGAATTTGCATCGGCTTATGCAGAATCGGAAGAAGTGACAGATTTGGAAGACATTTTGGGAGACGCGGAAAGCGAAAACACCGGAGAAACGCTCGGGGATAATGAAAATGGCGTGGGAGACAACGACACCGGGGAAATTATTGTAGATGAAAGTGAAGAGGATGGAGCGGATATTGATCTGACAGAAAGTGAGGATGTGGAGATTTCTGACACAGAATCTGATTCAGAAGAAGTTTCGGCTATTGAATTTAATACAGATGAAACATTTTCGGATGGAGACGAGGAGTTAGAAGAAGATCATCAGGAAGCGGAAACAGCTGATCCGGAAGCCATGGTAGCGAGAGCGGCAAGCCGTGTTCCGGTGCAGTGGGTAGAGGCAGGATATAAAATGCGGGATGAATATGCATTTACATATGCATTTCGCAAGAATACGACAAAGCTTACATCTATCAGCAGGCATAATGGAACACTGAATGCAAAGATGCATGACTGGTATGGTGATGAACGTGGATTTACGGAAAATTATTGTAAAACATTTTACGGATGTGCAATTGATGATAAGGATTATACAGATCCGATCACAGCCATATACAGCAATGTAGGGGAATATAATGGAAAAATTGTGGATCTGAAAGTGACAGCTGTAAAATGGGGTGCTGTAAATAAAAATCATGTTGGGAAAAATGGCAAAAAAATTATTCCCTGTGTATTATTTTACAAAGATAAACTTGCATTAAATACAATTGCCGTAGGAACCGTAAGATTTCGCTTTGAATTTCTGGATCATGCAACACAAAACAAAATATCTCCTAAAGGACATGTAACAATGAAAGATCTGGATGCCGGACAGGGAATTCGTGTTTATGACGGATGGGGTGTAAATCATATATATTTGCGAAAAGGTTATAATTATCTGAAGAAAACAACCGGAAGTATAGCAAATGGTTCGATTTATAATGAGATAGCAAGCCCAGAAGGGATAGATACAGAAAGTGACGATGTAAAGGCGTGGTGTCAGCTTGATTTTGACGGTTATTTTATGGTGAACTGGAATTCACAGGAAAACTGGAAAACTGCTACATACCCACAAAATGCGTATTTTTCGACAACAGGTAAAACAGTGGGAACATATGAACCAAATCCGGGTCCCGAAAAGAAAGTCGGAGATGACGGGATGGATTATGAACAGATGAGCAGGCATGAATATACACAGACTGATCCACCTTATGAAATAACAGAAGGAAAAAATTATGATTACATAATCAGCCAGAGACTTCTGCCTGGTTCTTATTCAGCTTTCACGCTACAGGATACACTGGATCCATGCCTCCAGTTTCAAAGTGCCAGTGTGACAACTGCATCCGGAAAAGATGTAACAGATCGGTTTAGTATTCAAAATATACAGAATACAGTAACGTTTACAGCTAATACGGCATTTCTGAAGACGGATGAGGCATATAACGATGTGACTTATTATTTCCGGATAAAAGTCACGGCCGGAAATAATGACACGATAGAAGTCCATGGACATTACAGAAAAAATGAAAATATTTATACTATTGAAAACAAGGCTTCCAGAACTATTATTTCGGATAAAATGCAGGATACACAGCAGACAAATTCCTCATGGGTAAAAGGAGAAATCCCAAAAGAACCGGTAGACGGGCAGATTACTGTCACAAAAAGGATTCGGGAACAGGATATTACATGGGCGCACGGAAATCCTGTGTTTCGCTTCAGTGTCCGCGGAACAGATACCAGCGATATTACACATATATATGAAGATTATGTGGAATTCAGAAAAGGAGAGTATCTGACAGACGGAGAGTATGCAGTGATAAGCTGCACATTTACCAATCTTCCGATGGGAAAGTATACGGTCAGCGAAAAGAAAACTCTGCGTTATGTGTTTGAGAGTATCACGGCACAGACTTCGAATGTAAGTCTGAATGACAGAAACGGGATTGTTGTGCTGGATCGAAATAATAAAGTGGCAGCTGTAACCTTTACAAATAAAAAGACAAGATATGACAGATATAGCCACACCGATGCTGCGCGGAATCAGATTCATATTCAGAACTGATATAATAGATGAAATCAGAGAGAAAACGGTTGCAAAACAGAAAACAGATTGCTATAATAATTCTCACCGGGGTATGGCGTAGCTTGGTAGCGCGCACGGCTGGGGGCCGTGAGGTCGCAGGTTCAAATCCTGTTGCCCCGATTGAGGATATGGATGACAGAAACACCGAAATACAGTGATGTATATCGGTGTTTTTTATGCGAAAAATCAGTTCTGAAAGATTGAATTTATATAGAGTATATATTAAAATGTAACGTATAGAAGGAGTGAGAAAAGATATGGGTAAAAAGAATCTGAATATTACAATGTGTGCAATGGTATTTGCTATTATATTAGTGATTATATCCGGACAAACAGCTGTGTATGCTGATAGTACAGAAGGACGGCCGGAAGTGGCCGAAACTACGGTAGCAACTGTTACCAGAACAGTCAAAAAAGGACTGGTCAGGGAGAAAGACGGCTACCACTATTACATAAAAGGCAAAACCATAAAGAACAAATGGAAAAAGATCAAAGGCAGGTATTACTGGTTTAAGTCAGATGGTGTTGCAGCACGAAACGGTGCCTGCAAAGTGAAAGGAACATATTATGTGTTTGATTCGCTGGCACGCAAGCTTACTCCAGGGAAGACGAAAGCTGTCAGAATACAGAACAGAACATATCTCGTTGACAAAAAAGGCAAGGCAGTAAAAGGATGGAAGAAGCTTGGAAATAAGGTATATTATGCATCCAAAACAGGAAAATGTGCGGTGAATCAGACTGTAGATGGCATTCGGCTAAATAAAAACGGTTATGCCACATCCACGAAAGCTCTTTGCAAGGCAGCTGCCAGGAGATTTATTTCACTGCATACCACGTCAAAAATGAGCAAACGGCAGAAATTACGTGCTTGTTTTAATCAGATTATATGGTATAATCGGTTTGTCGGAAATATGGATCCGACACCGGCTGAATTTAAGAAAAAAACCTGGGTGTATAAATATGCACTTCAGATGTTCCAGAATGGACTGACTGGCAATTGTTATGGTATTTCCAGTTCAGTAGCGGCAGTAGCGAAGGAGCTTGGCTATCAGCCGTATGTCATTACAATTCCGGATGGACATAGTTTTGTTATGATTGATGGACTGTATTATGACAACATGTACGGCACATTATTTGGAGCAAGTTCTCGTCCTGCATATACAGTGCAGTACAAAATAAAATTTTAATATTAAATAAGGAGAGGAAACATGAAAAAATTCAAAAAAGTATTTGCGGTTCTGCTGCTCATGCTTCTTATTGCAGCACCGGTGGTTACAGCAGCCACACAGCCGGTTACGGTAGAGGCAGCAGCCAGGACAAAGACCAAACTGAAAAAAGTAAAAGGCAAGTATTATGCTTACGAAAACGGAAAGAAAGTCTGCAACAAATGGCGTACCATTAAAGTGGGAAAGAAAAAATATAGATTCTACTTTGACAAAAAAGGCAGAGCTTATCAGGCAAACAAAGCTGCGATGGGCAAGACAGGCGTTCTTGTCAAAAAAATCAAGGGTAAATATTATGGATTTGACTATCAGGGACATATGGTCAAAGGCCTTCGTGGTGGAAGTTCTCCTGCATATAGTATGCCTAATCTGTATTTCTTTAATTCAAAAGGTGTATACGACAAGAAAAAAACTGCAATGTACAGAAACGCAGCCAAAATCAACAGCAATGCAACTCAGATCAAGAAACTTCTCGGCAAATACAAAAAGGTATCTGTTATCGGTGAAAGCTGCTTTGGTAATGGAAAGGGAAGCGATGTCGTTTATGTATATGACAATATTGAATTGAGTGTATTCCGCCCGACAGGTAAGGATGCAAGTGCTGAAATCGTGGAAAGTGTATCACAGAGATACTAAAAATAAATAAGCGAAAAGGAGAATGAAAAATGAAAGTAAATAAGAAAATTACTGCAATGCTTCTCAGTGCAGTGATCGCGGCAGCACCTGCAGCAGCTCCGATCATGGATGTGCAGACAGTTGCGGCAGCAACTACAACCACAAAAACACTTAAGAATGCATGGAGCCAAAATCATAAATATTATTATGACAAAAATGGTAAGAAGGTCACCGGTGTAAAGAAAATAGGCAAGTATACTTATGTATTTGCAAAGAACGGCAAACTTGTAACAAATAAAAAATATTACAAATACAATGCGAAAACTTATTATAAGATTGCCAAAAACGGTCGTGCAAAGAAACTGTCCGCTGTAGAGACACTGGCGGCTATCCGCCTGAAGAAATGTGGCGGCAACCTTAAGAAGGCATTTAACTGGTCAGCTTCCGTTCGCTATGCAGGAAACTACAAAGTTGCGAAGAAAAACGTTGCTAATTACGCAAAATATGGCTTCCAGACACTCCGTGGTGATTGCTATGTACAGGCGGCTACTTTCTATCAGATGGCGAAAGTTGCCGGATATGATGCAAAATATGTAAAAGGATCTGTAAATAAAGGAAAAGGTCTGGCACCACATGCATGGGTAGAAATCAAATCCAACGGAAAGACTTATGTATATGATCCGAATTTCCAGAGTGAATTTGGCAAGAAGGGTTACACCGGATACAAGATCACTTATGGACAGAAGGGTACCCTTCAGTATGTTAAAACAAGCAAAGTCAGATAAGAGATCACAGGAGAGATTAGAATCATGAAAAGAAAACTTGTAACAGTATTAATGACAGCGATAATCGGAAGCAACATGTTATTTGCACAGACAGCTATGGCAGCAGATACGACTGCACAGACAGAAGATACTGCAAAAGCAGACGAGACTTCCGAAGCTAATACAGAAGAGTTAAAGACCATCGGCGAGAAACCAGAGAAAGAAACAGAAGGTGTTCTGGATGTCAAACTTAAAAATCTGACCGGTAAAGTAGTCACAGGATTTGCCGTTAAGAATGAAAAAGATGAGAAATATCCGGAAAACTTTCTGAAAGAAGACGACAAGTTTGCAGCAGACGAAGAACGCGAACTGTGGTTTGACACAAACAAAAAAGATGAAACTGCAGATACAGAAAAGACGGACGAGACCAAAGCAAAAGAAAATGAAGTTCAGAAATACAACATTCAGCTTACGTTTGAAGATGGAACAACCGCTGAAATCCATACATTCCCGTTTGGTGATACAGAAGAAGCTGAGCTTCATCTGGAAGGCAGTGTAGCATACCTCGTATTTGACAGCACAAGCCAGAAGAAATCCATCAATACTCTGGATACCGAGAAAGCACTGGCACCGACACCAACAGCAGCGCCGGCAGCACAGGCAACTGCAGAAAGTTATGATTACAACGAAAGCTACGATTATGATAACAGCTATGATTATGATAACAGCTATGATTATGATGATAGCTCTGATGATAGCTCTGATGATGGTGCCGATGACGGATGTCTGGGCAATGCAATTTTGAACTAAATTAATACAAAGAGGCAGGGCGCTGCATTAAGGAATTAGTGCAGCGCCCTGTTGTGGTCTATGCAGGAGAAATTATTATGTCGTTAGTATCAAATCTGTTTCTGTTGTTTGTATTGGCATCTGTACTGGTTTATTACATAGTGCCTCATAAATGGCAGTGGCTGGCACTTCTGGTATTCAGCTATATTTATTACATAGCAGGCGGTCTGAGATTCGTCGTGTTCATCCTGTTTTCTACGATCGTTACGTGGCTTGCAGCTCTTATGATTGAGAAAGTGGAAACGAAGGGAAATCATAAAGCGGCACGGAAAATATTGATTTTCGGTCTGATCTTGAACTTTGGTATGCTTGGGGGAGTTAAGTATACCAATTTTGCAATCGAAAATCTGAACGCACTGTTTCATATGAATTTAAGAGGTATGGCGATCCTTCTTCCTCTTGGAATTTCCTTCTATACTTTCCAGTCATCCGGCTATCTTCTGGATGTCTACTGGAAACGCTGCGAAGCAGAGAAACATCCTTTGAAATATGCATTGTTTGTATCTTTCTTTCCGCAGATCCTTCAGGGACCGATCGGAAGATACAGCCGTCTTGCAAATCAGCTTTACGCGCCACATAAATTCGAGGGTAAAAATATTGCCAGAGGGTTTGAACGTATTTTATGGGGCTTTTTCAAAAAGATGATCCTTGCAGACTGGGCAGCGGTATTTGTAGATGAGATTTTTGCAAATCCAGATCAGTACAGTGGACTTGCGCTGATCGGGATTCTTTTGTATACACTTCAGCTGTACGCAGACTTTTCCGGAGGAATGGATGTTGTCATTGGTATTGCATCTATGTTTGGAATTGAACTGGATGAAAACTTCAAGCGCCCGTTCTTTGCAGTCTCCGTTACAGATTTCTGGCATCGCTGGCATATCACACTTGGTACATGGATGAAGGATTATGTTTTTTATCCGGTTACATTGTCACGCTGGATGGGAAGTTTTAGCAAATGGGCCAAAAAAGTCTTCGGCAGAAAGACAGGACGTACCCTTCCAATCTGCATTGCAAATATTGTTGTTTTCTTCGTAGTCGGTGTATGGCATGGTGCAGCGTGGAAATTTATTATTTATGGTCTGTATAACGGACTGATCATTGCATTCAGTGGTCTTATGGCGGGCAATTACCGCAGCTGGAAAAAGAAATTTCATATCAGCGGAAAAGAAACATGGTATTATGTGTTCACGGTGGTCAGAACATTTATTATTACCGTGATCAGTATGTATTTTGACCGTCCGGACAATATGGGAGTTGCACTGCATATGATGAAGCTGTCAGTGACCAGATTCAATCCGTCACAGATCCTGCTGATCCCGGCAGGCAAGCAGGGAACCGCATTCACACCATATGCACTTCTTATCCTTGCGGTAGGATGTGTGATCTTGTTTGTAGTCAGTGTACTTCAGGAGAGAGGTATGAAGATCAGGGAATCTCTGGCAAAACTTCCTCTTCCTGTTACAGCTGCAGTATATTTTTGTCTGCTGATTTCCATCGGATTCTTTGGTTCTACAGCAGTAGCGAGAGGTTTTATTTATGCACAGTTCTAAAAAAATATTAAAAACAGTTCTTATACTTGTAATATGTGGCATTCTCCTGAAAGGGCTGGATACTGCACTATATCCATGTACATTTATGAGAAATGATGTTCACGCTGTCGTCACGGAACAGTTTGATGATATTATTCTGGGCACCTCTCATGGAAAAATGGATATTGATCCTGAAGTGATGGAAGAAATTACCGGAAGAACAGGACACAATTTATGCGTTGGCGGAGAATACGGAATTGATGCGTATTATCTTGCCCGACTGGTTGCTGAGAAACAGAATCCGAAAAGAATTATTTATGAAGTGGATCCGGGATATTTTGTTTCTGAGAAAGAAGAAGGCAACAATTACCTGCTGTTTTATCATGAATTTCCTTTTTCAAAGGCAAAACTGGAATATTTCTGGAACTCAATCGCAAAATGCAATTTCCGTACGATCCTGTTTCCATGGTATGAATATTCCCTGAGCTATGAAGTGCCGAAAGTGAAGGAAACATTCCTTCAGAAAATAAAAAAGGATTACAGCATTACAGATCTTAAGAGCGATTCACAGGAATATCATGAGAGCGGTTTTATTGAGAGATATCCAGTGGACACTTCTAAACTGAAAAAGACAGATATTAAATTATATGAAGATGGCAAAGTCGCTCCGTCCAATATGAAATATCTGAAGAAGCTGATAGATTTCTGCAAAGAGAATGATATTGAATTTGTGGCAGTAACAACACCGGTTCCAATTGCGGCACTGAAAGACCACAGCGACAATTACAATGCCGCATGGAAATATTTCGGTAAATTCTTTGAGGAACAGGGTGTGGATTATATCAATTTTAATACACAATATTTTAAAGCATTCACACATAATGCAAAGGCATATACCGATTATGACGGTCATATGAACGGAGATGCTGCAAGAGCATACTCAAAAGTCCTTGCACAGGTACTGAACCAAACAGAGTCGGCAGACTGACTGAAAGAAAGAGGGGAGAAAAATGAAGAAAAACATTCTGGAATATCTGGAGAAGTCGGCACAAAAATATCCGGATAAAACCGCATTTGCAGATGAAAACACCTCCTGTACTTTTAAGGAACTGGAATGCACCGGCAGAAAGATAGGAACAGCATTGAGCAGATATATTGTTCCGGGAAATCCGATTCCGATTTTTATGGAAAAGAGTGTTGAGACAATAGGAGCGTTTATGGGAGTTGTCTATGCAGGCTGTTTTTATGTTTTGATTGATACGAAACAGCCGGCCAGCCGTCTGAATCAGATTCTGGATATCCTGAAAAGTGAAGTCATCATCACATCAGAAAAATATTTAAAGGATCTGGAAAAACTGGGATTTGAGGGGAAGGTTCTTATGCTTTCGGAGCTTAATGCTGTACAGGAAGATCCGATAATATTGGAGACCGTCAGAAATCAGGCAGTAGATGTAGATCCGCTGTATGGTATTTTTACTTCGGGTTCTACCGGAACTCCCAAAGGTGTTGTTGTAGGACATCGTTCAGTTCTGGACTTTATTGACTGTTTTACAGAACTGTTTAATATTACAGAAAAGGATGTTATCGGAAATCAGGCACCGTGGGATTTTGACGTATCTGTAAAGGATATTTATTCCGCACTGAAGACCGGCGCGACGGTACAGATTATACCGAAGCAGTTATTTTCTTTCCCGACGAAACTGATCGATTTTCTGATTGAGAGAGAAGTTACTACATTAGTATGGGCAGTTTCAGCATTGTGTATTATTTCAACTCTGAATGGATTTGAATATAAGGTGCCGGAAAAGATAAATAAAATCCTTTTTTCAGGTGAGAGCATGCCGGTGAAGCATCTGAATATCTGGAGAAAATATCTGCCGGATACGATGTATGTAAATATTTACGGTCCGACAGAAATCACCTGTAACTGTACATATTACGTTGTAAACAGAGAATTTCAGCCGGGCGATGTCCTTCCAATGGGAAAAGCTTTTCCGAATGAAAAAGTATTCCTTCTGGATGAAGAGAATCACCTTGTGGAAGAAAAAAATCAGAATGGAGAAGTATGTGTAACCGGAAGTGCACTTGCACTTGGGTATTACAGAAATCCGGAGCAGACAGCAAAGGCTTTTGTACAGAACCCGCTTAATGACAGATATCTGGAACCGATGTATCGTACCGGCGATCTGGCATATTATAATAATCTGGGCGAATTATGCTTTGCAACAAGAAAAGATTTTCAGATTAAACACATGGGACATCGGATTGAATTGGGAGAAATAGAGGCATCAATGGATAAAATCCCTGAGATAATAAGAAGCTGCTGTCTGTTCGATCAGGGTAAAAGTAAAATTGTAGCTTTTTATGAAGGAAATGTTGAGCGAAAAGAAATCGTCAGAGCATTAAAGCAGTATTTGCCCGCGTTTATGGTTCCGAATGTATTTCGTCAGGTGGAACAGATGCCGCTTACTAAAAACGGAAAAATCGACCGCAAAACACTTATGACAGAATATCAGGAGGACAACAGATAATGTCAGAATACAGATTTATGAACCAACTGACAGAAAAAGAGCAAATACCGACACCGGCATATGTTTTTGATCTGGATGAAATGAAAGAATTCGCTGAAAAAGTCAAAAGATGTCTGACCGGGAAAGCAGAAATCTGCTATGCGATGAAGGCAAATCCATTTCTGATAAAACCAATGCTGGAGATTGTTTCTTCTCTGGAAGTATGTTCACCGGGTGAATTTCGAATTTGTGAAAGAGCCGGGATTCCAATGGAGAAAATTGTACTTTCAGGTGTATACAAAAATCCGGATGATATAGCTTATATGCTGGACAGATATGGAAACAGCGGAACTTATACGGTAGAGTCTTTGCAGCATCTGAAAGTGCTGAATGATACTGCAGTCCGTCACGGAATAATCCTTTCGGTGTTGATACGTGTTACAAGCGGAAATCAGTTTGGTATTGATGAAGCGGAAATACGTAAAATAATTTCAGAAAGAGAAAAATATGCTGGTATAGAGATAGAGGGAATACAGTTTTATTCCGGAACACAGAAAAGAAATCTGTCTCAGATGCAGGAGGAACTGGAGCATCTGGATGCTTTTATCAGAGATTTAGAGGACATTAATGGGATGGAAATCAGGACACTTGAATATGGTCCGGGATTCTTTGTGCCATATTTTGTGAAAGATAAAAGTGAACGGACAGAAGATTTGCTGGAGGAATTTAAGAAAATTCTTGAAGCATTGCAGTTTCATGGCAAAATTGTACTTGAGATGGGCAGATTTCTGGCTGCCTCCTGTGGATATTACATCACATCAATTGTAGATATGAAAGTCAACAAAGAACAGCCATATGCAATACTGGATGGAGGAATCAATCATTTAAACTATTACGGACAGGCAATGGCAATGAAACGCCCATACTGCAGTCAGTTGAATTCTAAAGGCAGTGAAAAGACTGAAGGTAAAGAAGAAAACTGGAATTTGTGCGGTGCACTTTGTACAGTCAGTGATGTAATCGTAAAACAATTTCCTCTGCGCAATCCGGAAATTTGTGATATACTGGTTTTTGAAAGAGTAGGTGCATATTCTGTAACAGAAGGAATTTATCTGTTTCTGAGCCGTCCGCTTCCGAAAATCTATTTCTGGACACAGGCAGATGGACTTTGCCTGGTGCGGGATGGCATACATACCGATATTTTAAATTCAGAAAATTAAAGGGAGAACTAAAATGGAAAAATTAATTGAAATTCTGGAAGACATTCAGCCGGATGCAGATTATGAAAGCTGTACAACTTTAATCGATGATGGTATTTTGGATTCTTTTGCAATTCTGTCTATCGTAAGCGAATTACAGGATGAATTTGATATCACGATCACTCCGGCAGATATCATTCCGGACAACTTCAATTCAGCAAAAGCGCTCTGGGATATGGTGTGCAGATTAAAAGGCTGATATCAGAAAAGTGTAGAGACGCTCTGCTTATGGCAGGGCGTTTTTGCACAGGCAGGAATATATGGCAGGAAATTCCTACTTGACAATCATACGTTGACATGTTAGTCTTTACTCATCGACAAAATATGCGAAATGCTTTGATGAGGAATAGTACGTGAGGACTGGAGCACAGAGAACTGTCGGGTGGTGTGAGACAGTAGAAGGAATTCATGGAACTCGCCTTTGAGCATCTGTCCGAATCCCATAATGGATAGTAGGCGCAGACGGTATCCACCGTTATATGGAGAGGATATAAGTACTTTTTAGTCCCGTATCCCATGAGTGTATGAACCGTTCATAAATAAGAGTGGTACCGCGAAGATAGTTGTCTTTCGTCTCTTACAGTAGTCTGTAGAGATGAGAGATTTTTTTTTGCCCTGCACAGCAAAACATTCAGCGAAAATGGAGGAATGATCATGAAAAACGTAACAAAATACAAAAGACAGTATTTTATGCCACCGGTAAAATGTATGAAATGGACAGAAAAAGAATATGTAGATAAAGCCCCGATCTGGTGCAGTGTAGACCTGCGTGACGGAAACCAGGCGCTGGTAATCCCGATGAGCCTTGAGCAGAAAGTGGAATTTTTCAAACTGCTTGTTGAGATCGGTTTTAAGGAGATTGAAGTTGGGTTCCCGGCAGCATCTGAAACAGAATACACCTTTATCCGTACATTGATCGAGCAGAACCTGATTCCGGACGATGTAACGATCCAGGTACTGACACAGGCCAGAGAGCACATCATCCGTAAGACTTTTGAAGCAGTCAAAGGTGCTCCGAAGGCAATCGTACATGTATATAACTCTACTTCTGTTGCACAGAGAGAACAGGTATTTAAGAAATCAAAAGAAGAAATCTTAAAGATTGCCGTAGATGGTGCAACACTTCTGAAAGAACTGGCTGACCAGACAGAAGGAAACTTCCAGTTTGAATACAGCCCGGAGAGCTTTACCGGAACAGAGCCGGAATATGCACTGGAAGTGTGCAATGCAGTTCTGGATGTATGGAAACCAACTGCAGATAACAAAGCAATCATCAACCTGCCGGTTACTGTACAGCATTCCATGCCGCATGTATATGCGAGCCAGATCGAGTATATGTGTGACAATTTAAAATATCGTGAAAATGTAATTGTATCTCTTCATCCGCATAATGACCGTGGATGCGGTGTTGCAGACTCTGAGATGGGACTGCTTGCAGGTGCAGACAGAATCGAGGGAACTCTGTTTGGTAACGGAGAACGTACCGGTAATGTGGATATTGTAACACTGGCCATGAACATGTTCTCACAGGGCGTAGATCCGGAACTGGATTTCTCAAATATGCCTCATGTATGTGAAGTTTACGAAGAATGTACCGGCATGAAAGTAGATGAGAGAAGCCCGTACAGTGGTGCACTTGTATTTGCAGCATTCTCCGGTTCTCATCAGGATGCCATCGCAAAGGGCATGCACTGGAGAGAAGAAAAAGATCCGAGCCGCTGGACGGTTCCGTATCTGCCGATCGACCCGACCGATGTCGGAAGAAACTACGATGCTGATGTTATCCGTATCAACAGCCAGTCTGGTAAGGGAGGAGTCGGATATATTCTTGAAACAAAATACGGTCTGAACCTGCCTACGAAAATGCGCGAAGCTATGGGATATGCAGCAAAAGCCGTTTCTGATCACAGCCATAAAGAACTTCATCCGGATGAGATCTTTAACCTGTTCAAATCTACATTTGAAAATGTTGTGGAACCATACAGTATCAATGAAGTTCATTTTCAGCAGAAAGATGGCGGTATTACAACTCAGGTAACTTCTACCTTTAACGGTAAGACCATCACAACAGAAGCGGCCGGAAACGGACGTCTGGATGCAGTCAGCAATGCGCTGAAGAAAGCATATGAGATGAAGTTTACGCTGGTAACTTATCAGGAACATGCACTTGAAAAGAGTTCCAGTTCCAAAGCAATTGCATATGTCGGTATCCAGAAACCGGACGGAACCCTTGCATGGGGTGCAGGAGTAGATTCGGATATCATCAGAGCTTCCATTGATGCCCTTGTGACTGCTATCAATAATCGCTGATTTTATTGAATATAAGCCTTTTTTACTTCGATAGTAAAAAGAAACTGTCGAGGTAAAAAAGGCTTTTTTATGCATATTTCACAGAAAACAGACAAAAAAACCAGAGATATGGATATGGAAATTTAAAAAAAATTCTGCTAAACTTAAAATAAGTATGCCTACATACATTATGAAATTGGATAACAGAAAGGAATCGATACACAGATGCTAAAGATTAAAAGCTATGTGAAAGTAAAAAACGTTGCAGAAGCGTATGAACTGAATCAAAAGAAGACAGCACTTGTGCTTGGCGGAATGGTGTGGCTGAAAATGGGAAACCGTAATATTTCTACGGCCATCGATCTTTCAGGACTGGGGCTGGATACGATTCAGGAGTTTGATGATGAATTTGTGATTGGTTGTATGACACCGCTTCGGGAACTGGAGATAAATGAAAGTCTGAATGAATACACACATGGAGCAATACAGGAAAGTCTGCGCCACATTGTCGGAGTGCAGTTCCGTAACTGTGCGACAGTAGGAGGAAGCATTTGGGGGCGCTATGGATTTTCTGATGTGCTGACCATGTTTCTGGGTATGGATACATGGGTAGAACTTTACGATGCGGGAAAGATTCCACTGACAGAATTTGTAAACCGTAAGAAGGACAATGACATTCTGGTCAATATTATTGTAAAAAAACAGCCTCTTCGTGTCTGTTATATGAGCCAGCGTAATACAAAGACGGATTTCCCGGTGCTGACATGCGTAGCATCTATGATCGGAGAAGAGGCGCGGACAGTGATTGGTGCAAGACCGGGACATGCTGTTGTGGTTGAAGATAAAGATCATATTCTTAAGAATTTTAAAAATATGACGAAAAAGCAGCGAGAGGAAGCTATCAGGAAGTTTGCAGAATATGCGGCCGCAAATGTCAAAACTTCCGGAAATATGCGTGCTTCCGCAGAATATAGAACACTTCTTGTTGAAGTGCTCACAAAAAGAACATGGGAAACAATAGGAGGAATGAAAGATGAATATTAGTTTCTGGCTGAATGGCGCTTACCGTCAGGAAGAGATAGAACCGGGGATGCTTCTCCTTGATTTCCTGAGAGAAAAAGGCTGTTTCAGTGTAAAGAGAGGATGTGAGACGGCAAACTGTGGACTTTGTACCGTATTACTTGATGAGAGACCGGTTCTTTCCTGTTCAATGCTTGCAGCACGGATTGATGGCAAAAAAGTCGTAACACTGGAAGGTATGCAGAGAGAGGCGCAGGAGTTTGGAAGCTTTCTTGCAAACGAGGGGGCGGAGCAGTGTGGATTCTGCAACCCTGGATTTATTATGAATGTATTCGCAATGCTGAATGAACTCAAAGAACCTACAGAAGAACAGATCAAAGAATATCTTGCCGGAAATTTGTGCAGATGTTCCGGATTTGTTTCTCAGACGGCGAGTATTTTGAAATTTCTGAAATACAAAAAAGCACAGGAGGAGGCATAAAATGAAATATGTAAACCAGCCTGTACGCAAAACAGATGCAATGGCACTGGTAATGGGCAAACCGGTATATACCGATGATCTGGCACCGAAAGACTGCCTGATCGTAAAAATCCTGCGAAGTCCGCATGCAAATGCATGGGTAGAGGACATCAAGACCGGAAATGCGGAAAAGGTTGCCGGAATTGCCTGCATTCTTACTTATAAAGATGTGCCGCAGAAACGTTTTACACTTGCAGGACAGACCGCACCGGAGATGAGTCCGGATGACCGCCTGATCATTGACCGCCATGTACGTTTTGTCGGAGATGTGGTTGCAATCGTTGCCGGAGAAACTGAGGATGCGGTAGACAAGGCATTAAAAAGAATTAGAGTACAGTATCGTGTCGAGGCACCGGTTCTTGATATGCATAAAGCAAAAGACAATCCGATTCTGGTTCATCCGGAAGAAGACTGGAAACTAAAAATCCCGCTTGGGGGAAATAATAAGCGTAACCTGTGCGCGGAAGCACTGGAAGAGCACGGCGATGTGGATAAAGTCTTGAGCGAGTGTAAATATACCGTAGAGCAGACTTATCACACAAAAGCAAATCAGCAGACTATGATGGAGACTTTCCGTACGGCATGTTATATGGATCATTTTGGCAGACTGGTTGTACTTTCATCTACACAGATTCCGTTCCATGTACGAAGAATCGTAGGAAGGGCGCTGGACATTCCGGCATCTAAAGTGCGTGTCATCAAGCCGAGGATCGGTGGTGGTTTTGGTGCAAAGCAGACATCCGTCAGTGAAATTTATCCGGCAATCGTTACATGGAAGACCGGACGACCGTCAAAGATGATCTTTTCACGATATGAATCTATGATCTGTTCTTCACCGCGTCACGAGATGGAAATTACAGTGCGTGCCGGTGCAGACGAAAACGGAATCATTAAAGCAATTGACGTTTATACATTGTCCAACACGGGAGCCTACGGAGAGCACAGCTCTACAACAGTTGGATTAAGTGGTCACAAATCCATCGGACTTTATCGTCATACAGAAGCATACCGTTTTGCGTTTGATGTAGTTTATACGAATGTACAGGCAGCAGGAGCTTATCGTGGATATGGTGCGACGCAGGGAATCTTTGCTGTCGAATCTGCAGTGAATGAGCTGGCACACAAGATGGGTATGGATCCGGTCAGAATCAAAGAGCTGAACATGCCGATCGAGGGCGGTCCACTTCCGGGATATCCGGATGTTCCTTATGCACAGAGCTGTACCATGGATAAATGTATGGCCAGAGCCAAAGAGATGATGGACTGGGATTCCAAATATCCGTTCCGTGATATGGGTAATGGTAAGGTGCGTGGCGTTGGTGTAGCGATGGCAATGCAGGGTTCTTCGATTGCCGGTGTTGATGTTGGTGGCGCAGATATTAAGTTAAATGAAGACGGATCTTATACTCTGGCACTCGGATGTACAGATATGGGAACCGGATGTGATACCATCATGGCGCAGATCGCGGCAGACTGTCTTGAGACACCGATGGAAAATATTGTTGTATTCAGTGTGGATACCGATATTTCACCATATGATTCCGGATCTTATGCTTCTTCAACCACATATACCACAGGTGTGGCAGTTATGAAAGCCTGCCAGGAGCTTCGAAAAAAGATCTGTGAACTTGGTGCACAGATGCTCGAAGTAGATCAGGAAAAAGTGGATTTTGACGGATCGTATGTTTTCTGTGACGGAGAAGACGAAGAGAAGCGCGTATCTCTGGAACAGGTTGCCTTGAAAGGCACATTTTTCAATAATATTGAACTTCAGGTTGTAAAACAGCATTCTTCCCCATTGTCTCCACCGCCGTTTATGGTTGGTATGGCAGAAGTAGAAGTTGACACAGAGACAGGAACTGTGGAGGTACTGGACTATGTGGCAGCCGTAGATTGCGGAACTCCGATTAATCCGAATCTTGCCCGTGTGCAGACCGAGGGAGGTATTGCGCAGGGAATCGGAATGGCACTGTTTGAGGAGGTTCAGTATACCGAAAAAGGTAAGGTACGTAACAATTCTTTTATGCAGTACAAAATTCCGACCAGAGAAGATTTCGGCAACATCCGTGTGGCATTCGAGAGCAGTTATGAAGAGAGTGGTCCGTTTGGAGCGAAATCTATCGGAGAACTTGTTATTGATACTCCATGTCCGGCAATCGCAGAAGCAATCTATAATGCAACAGGCGTCCGGGTGCGTGAACTTCCGATCACACCGGAGAAGGTTGCGATGGGAATCCTCAAAAAGAAATTGGAGAAATAAAATGAGTATTATTCTGAAAGGAATACTTGCATTATTCTGGTTGCTGCTGGTACCGGCGGCAATCGGAATTCTGGTTATGTCAAAAAGAAAAGACATCTGTCCGGAAGCATGCCTGCCGTTTGGATATCTGGTCTTATTTTCAGTGATGGAGATATTCACACTTCCATTGACTTTTTTGAAGGCCCCCCTTCATATTCTGACTGCATTGTATGGTGGGGTGGCAGTACTTCTGGCAGCAGCGGGAGTTGTATCGGTTGTTGGAAATAAAGAGAAGAGACAAAATATGATTAGTGTACAAAAAAGAGAAAGTAAGATTACGTTTTACTTTGCGTTGGCACTTCTTCTTATTATATGCCAGATTGTAATGTGTACGCTTCTGGCACATATGGATGCAGATGACAGTTTCTTTGTGGCAAGTGCAACAACAGATGTTTATACGGACACTATTTTTGAAGTGAACCCTGATACAGGCAGATATTATATGGTATTACCGGAGAGATATATTCTTTCTCCGTTTCCGGTATTTCTTGCAGTAGTCAGTCAGCTGAGTGCCGGACTGCACCCTGCGATTATGGCGCATATGGTATTTCCGGCAGTATTTTTGATTGTGGTTTATATGGTTCAAAGTCTTTTGAGCAGATGCTGGTTTCCGAATGACCGAAAAGCCCGGGATATTTATTTGCTGCTCGTGGCGGTGATCAGTAGTTTTTCGGCGTATTCTGTTTATAATGCAGGTAATTTTCAGATGGTTCGCCTGTGGCAGGGAAAGGCGATTTTGGCAGCAATCCTGATTCCGATGCTGGTGTATCTGTGCCTGACGATAGTTATGAAAGAAAAAGCGGATTATTCATGGGGATTGATGCTGATGGCAAATTTGAGCTGTTGTCTGGTATCTTCTATGGGAATCATACTGGCACCATTGTTGATCGGAAGCTTTGCAGTCGTGAAGCTGATTTATAAAAAAGATTTTATGTGTATTTGGAAGTGCGCATTGTGCTGCACTCCGACATTGGTTTTGGGACTGATTTTTTTATATGTTCTGTAAACAGGAGAAAACTTGAATGAAAGAATTAATCAATCAGATATTGAATTTCTGGAGCAATTACTGGGGGGACAGCCTTTTCTCATATTTGTTGATACTTGCAGCTGCTTATTTGCTCATTTTTAAAAGAAAAGAAGAGAATGTAAAATATGTGCTCAACTATCTTCTGATCATGCTCTTTTTGTTTTTCTGTCCTCTTACAGCTGCTGTTATTCAGAAATGCATTGGTGAGAGCGTTTACTGGCGAGTGTTATGGCTGATTCCTTCTTCTCCTGTAATTGCATTGGCAATGACAGAATTGATAAAAGATCATCAGAAAAACATGCAGATGCTTTTAGTGGTATTGTGTATAGGAATCGTTGCAGTGAGTGGAAAGGAAGTATATCTGGCTGGAAATTATACACGTGTTCATAATTATCAGCAGGTGCCGGATGAGGTTGCCGGAATTTGCGAGCTCATTCAGGCGGATGCGCAGGGCAAAAAATTCACATTTGCATCAGACGACGATATAAGTTCATATGTGCGTGTATATGATCCGTCTATTTACAATTTGCTGGGAAGAAATGCACGTTCGACACAGGGCAGAGCAAGGAAGCTTTATTATGAGATTAATTCGCCGGAGCCAGACTACCGAATAATCGCTAGAGGTGGAAAAAAACTGAAGTGTAATTATCTGGCATTAAAAATTACGGCAGATGAGCAAAAAGAAGTGCTGGCTGAGGCAGGATATCAGGAGATTGGAAGCATTGGAAGATATACCATATTCCGTCTGGGAAATCATGTCACAGATTACAGAAATACAAAAATATTAGGCGATTGAGGAAGTTGTCTATAAAAAGCAAATTATTCAAAAACTTTACAAATAGTAAAATATGTGTTATATTATAGAAAGCTTTAATGGCCTGCACCTGTAGCTCAGTGGATAGAGCAGTGGTTTCCGGTACCATGTGCGGGGGTTCGATTCCCTTCAGGTGTGTTGCACGAGGTACGGGTCTGCCTCGGTGCGTTGTAAGTTAAGGAGGACAAGAACTTGGATAATTTCAGGGAATGGTTGTCAGATAACCTTCGCTATTTTATGCTTGGCGGAGCAATTCTGGTGATCGTAGCTGTGTTGTTCGTTGGTGTTCGCGCCTGTGTCGGAAGTGGGAAGGGAACTTCAGACGGAGAACAAACAACAGCTCAGGACAACGACCAGGGAACTGATCCTTCTTCTCCGGAAGATGATGGGGAGACAAACGACGGGAAGAAAGAAGAAGACACGAATCCCTTGGAGGATGGCAGTGAAGAAATCACTGCGCTTATGAACAGTTACTACAAAGCTTTAGGGGACAAAGACATTACCGCATTGAGAACTGTTGTCAACAATCTGACACCTTCAGATGAATCAAAGATCACAAATGCCAAAGATTACATCGAAGGATATCAAGTCAGCAATGTTTATACAAAGAAAGGTCTGGACGATAATTCCTTTGTAGTGTATACACGGGGAAGTTTTGTATGCAAAGGAATTGATACACCGGCACCATCTTTGTGGAGTTCTTATGTAGTAAAAGACAGTGATAATAATTACAAGATACTTGGTGATCTCGCGCAGAACACACAGGTTTCTGAGTATATGGATTCACTGAAGTCAGACGAAGATGTGCAGAAGCTGACAGCAGAAGTGCAGGCGGCATATGAGCAGGCACAGAAGGATGATTCGGCTCTGGCACAGTTTTTGAATGGACTAGGTGAAGAAGTAGATACTTCTTCCGGCACGAGTGCAGACGGCACGACTCTGACAGTTACAGAAGGATGTAATGTCAGGGCAGAAGCAAGCAGCGACAGTGATATCATAGGTGGTCTTGACACTGGTGATCAGGTTGTGAAAGTAGGTCAGGAGGGTGACTGGATTCAGATTGATTACGATGGCGAGACGGGATATGTCTACAGTGGATTGCTTCAGTAAATAGGAACAGACAAAAGACACAGGAGATTTTCCTGTGTCTTTTCTACTTCTTAAGAGAACCATCCGTCTGAAGTTCATATGTTTCGCCGTCTACAGTGATCGTACCGGTCTGCATGATTCCATCCTGATCCATGTAGTAACGCTTTTTGTCTACATCGATCCAACCAGTCTGCATGATTCCGTCTTTGTTGAAATAATATTTCTTATGATCTGTGTCGGTAAGCCATCCGGTGTAAGGCTGTCCGTCAACCAGAAACAGCCAGTTACTTCCGCTTGCAGTCCAAGTACCTTTGGATGCTTCCGGGGAAATGTCACTGTCGTCAGAAACAGCCGGTGTTTCGGTCGGTTTCTGAGTCGCTTTTGGAGTTACGGATGGTGCTTTCTTTGAGGTCTTCTTTTTATCTGAATTTTGAGTGGTGTTTTTTTCTTTTGAATCCTTTGCTGATGAAGCTTTGTCTGATTCCCTGGAGGTCACGGACTCTTTTGTAAAATAATCCGGATCGTACGATGACTGGCGCAGGAAAAAACCAGAAGAAAGACAAAGCAAAATGACGATAATAAGCAGCAGGGGATTTGTCTGTCGATTATGATCTGACATGAATTTCCCTCCTTTGTACAAGTGTACAATTATATATTTTCTTCATCATACATGATGTGGCAAAAAAATACAAGAGGAGTGTAAAATATAAAACTGCCGGTTGCGGACGAATTGAAAACACTATATAATAAAGCAATGGACAAAAAAATGAAATCAGAAGATCAGAATACAATAAGGATAAATAAATATCTGAGCAGTGCCGGAGTGTGTTCCAGAAGAGATGCGGATCGTCTGACAGAAGCCGGAAGAGTTACTATGAACGGGAAAAAAATAGGCACAGGAGAGAGAATACCTGTTGATGCGGTGATCTGTCTGGATGGCAAACCAGTGAAGCGGGAAGAAAAGGAGGTACTGCTTCTTTTTTATAAACCACGGGGAATCGTCTGCAGCACGAAAAAACAGCGACAGGAGACAACAGTAACCGAGTATATTGATTATCCGACACGGATCTATCCGGTGGGAAGACTCGATAAAGACTCAGAGGGACTTCTTCTGATGACTAATCAGGGTGAGCTTGTCAATCGAATCATGAGGGCAGGCAATTACCACGAAAAGGAATATCAGGTGACTGTGGACCACGAAGTTACGGATGAATTTGTACGTCATATGCAGACAGGTGTGCCGATACTTGGGACTGTTACGCGCCCATGCATCGTGCGAAAGACTGGCAGGAACAGTTTTACCATTGTTCTGACGCAGGGGCTGAACCGACAGATCCGCAGGATGTGTGAGTATCATGGATATCATGTACGTACACTGAAGCGTGTACGGATCATGAATCTTACACTCGATGGACTGAAATGTGGGGCATATCGTGAAATACGGAGAGATGAGTGGAGTGAGCTTAAAGAGCTGATTCGTAATTCCTCAAGTGAAACAATAACAGAAACAGGAGGCCATCATGGAAACAGCAGAAGTAACCCGAATGAAAGAACTGGTTCAGAAGCTGAACGAGGCGGCAAAGGCATATTATCAGGAAGACAGAGAGATCATGAGCAACAGGGAGTACGACGCGCTGTACAACGAACTGGAGCAGACAGAAAAAATAACCGGAATCGTTCTTGCTGACAGTCCGACCGTTCGTGTCGGATATGAGGCAGTGGACGCGCTTCCGAAGGAAACACATGATTCTCCGATGCTTTCTCTGGACAAGACGAAAGAAAAGGAAGTTTTAAGAGGTTTTGTAGGAAGCCATAAGACGCTTCTGTCATGGAAGATGGATGGTCTGACTATCGTTCTTACCTATGAAAATGGAGAATTGCAGAAGGCAGTTACCAGGGGAAACGGGATTGTCGGAGAAGTTATAACCAACAATGCGCGTGTTTTTCGAAACATTCCACTGAAAATCGCATATCAGGGAAGACTGGTGCTTCGCGGAGAGGCAATCATTACTTACTCTGATTTTGAACGAATAAATAATTCTATTGAGGATGTAGATGCAAAATACAAGAATCCGCGAAATCTCTGCAGTGGATCGGTACGTCAGCTTAATAATCAGATTACGGCAGAAAGGAATGTACGCTTTTTGGCGTTTGCGCTTGTATCTGCGCAGGATGTGGACATGCATAATTCCAGAGAGTTCCAGATGGAATGGCTGCGGACACAGGGATTTGAAGTGGTGGAGTACCGTGTGGTGACATCCGAGAATCTTGATGAGGCAATGGATTATTTTGCTGAAAGGATCACAACCAATGATTTTCCATCGGATGGGCTTGTAGCATTATATGATGATATTGCGTATGGAGAGTCCCTCGGAAGCACAGCGAAGTTTCCGCGAAATGCATTTGCTTTTAAATGGGCAGATGAAGTGCGGGAAACAACACTTCGGGAGATCGAATGGAGTCCGTCAAGAACCGGGTTGATCAATCCGGTCGCAGTCTTTGATCCGGTGGAACTGGAGGGGACGACGGTCAGCCGGGCCAGTGTTCATAATGTCAGCATCGTGAAAGAGCTGAAGCTTGGTATTGGTGATACAATTCAGGTTTATAAGGCAAATATGATCATTCCACAGATTGCGGAAAACCTTACACAGAGTGGAAAACTGGAGATTCCGAATACCTGTCCGGTGTGCGGTCAGGAGGCAAGGGTGATTCGTGAAAATGATGTAGAAGCCCTGTACTGCATGAATCCGGACTGTGTAGCAAAGAAAATCAAGGCATTTACACTGTTTGTCAGCAGGGATGCAATGAATATTGACGGACTTTCAGAAGCTACTCTGGAGAAATTTATTGCAAAAGGTTTTATTCATAATTTCGGAGATATTTTTGAAATCGAGAAATACAGGGATGAGATCGTCATGATGGACGGTTTTGGAGAGAAATCTTTCGACAACCTCATATCCAGCATTGAGAAAGCAAAAAAGACTACACTTGCAAAAGTAATTTACAGTCTTGGAATCAGCAACATCGGACTGTCCAATGCAAAAGTAATCTGTCGCTATTTTGATGATGACCTGGACAAAATTCGCTCTGCCAAAGAGGAAGAAATCAGTGCGATTGACGGTATCGGACCGGTCATTGCCGGAAGTCTGACAAAATATTTTGCGAAGTCGGAAAACAATCAGAAGGTTGACCATCTGCTTGGATATCTTCACATTGTAAAAGAAGAAAAATCTGACAATCAGATTTTTGCAGGGATGAATTTCGTGATTACGGGAAGTCTGGAACATTTCAGTAACCGTGGAGAAGCAAAAAATCTGATCGAGTCTCTGGGAGGTAAGGTGACCGGTTCTGTAACCGGTAAGACGAATTACCTGATCAACAACGATGTCACTTCGAACTCTTCAAAGAACAAAAAAGCAAGAGAGCTTGGGATTCCGATTCTTTCCGAAGAAGATTTCCTGAAGTTGACGGAAGAATCAAAATAGAATGAAATAATATAGAAGTATGAACTAAAGGAGGAACGGGAAATGCCGATTAAGATACAGGGTGATCTGCCTGTAAAAGAAATTCTGGAAAGAGAAAATATATTCGTGATGGATGAGGGAAGAGCAATTCATCAGGATATCCGTCCAATTCAGATTCTGATTCTGAATCTGATGCCGCTGAAAGAGGAGACAGAACTTCAGCTTTTACGTTCTCTGTCAAATACACCACTGCAGGTGGATGTAACGTTTATGGTGGTTGAAAGCCATCAGGCCAAAAACACTTCTGTCAGCCATTTGAATAAATTTTATCAGACTTTCCCTGAGGTAAAAGACCAGAAATTTGACGGAATGATCGTAACAGGAGCACCGGTAGAACAGATTGAATTCGAAGAAGTGGACTACTGGAAAGAACTGGAAGAAATCATGGACTGGACAGAAAGCCATGTAACTTCAACGATCTTTTTGTGCTGGGCAGCACAGGCGAGTCTTTACCATTTTTACGGACTTCAGAAACGACAGCTTGACCATAAGATGTTCGGCCTTTTCTGGCACAAAGTCCTCAACCGTAAGATTCCGCTTGTAAGAGGATTTGATGATGCTTTTCTGGCACCACATTCCAGACATACCGAAGTGCCGATCGAAGATATCCGTGCATGCAAAGAGATTACCATTCTTGCAGAATCCGAAGAAGCAGGCCTTTTCCTTGCGATGGCACAGGGCGGACGCCGGATTTTTGTAATGGGACACCCGGAATACGACCGCATCACGCTGGATGGAGAGTATAAGCGCGATTTGGGTAAGGGACTGCCTATCGATCTTCCGAAAAATTATTACAAAGATGATGATCCGGAAAATAAACCACTGCTCCTGTGGCGCGCACATGCAAACAATCTGTACACAAACTGGCTGAATTATTACGTATACCAGAGTACACCGTTCGATTTGTACGGAACGCCTGATTTTGACGCGATTAACGACGGAAAATAAGGACTTCTGGAAATGGCGGAAAACCCCGTAAATCACCGCATATTTTTATAAGTCGCTGCAAAAATGGGGTGCTAAATGGGGTGGCAGATGGGGTGGTAAAGTCTGCTGCTATAATTGAGATTTTGCAAAATAATAGATAGATTGAGTACAAAGAGAGGGTCATGGCGATCCTCTTTTTTTGAACTGAAATAAATTAAGAATTGAATAATTACGATATCTGTTGTAATGAAATTCTACACAGGGTTGAAAATGAAAAATCAGTCTCGTATAATAACATAAGTAATTGATTATGTTATTCTTATTAAAAGGATACTAACGGGTCACAGGAGGATTTTATGAATTATATGATGGCGATTCTGCCTAAAATGGGTGGTTTCCTTTTACTTGTTTTCATAGGCTTTACTGCTTCACGCACAGGTATAATAAAAAAAGAAGCAATGCCCTCCATTTCCGGATTTTTACTTAGGATTGCGCTGCCGGCACTGACGATTGGTCTGATCCTGGAAAATCAGACCACATTTCAGACAATGACTCAATATGGAAAAATGGTCCTATCACAGATTCTTATGTATTTTGTTATGGCAGCAGGAGGAATCCTTGGAAGCCGCATTTGTCATCTTAAAGGAACTACAGCCAATGTTCATTGTGGATGTTCTGTAGGTGGCAATTATGGCTTTTTGGTGATTCCTCTGATCATGACACTGTTTGGTGCTCAAGGCGGCAATGTATATATTCCTATATGTTCCGTTATAGACACGACTCTGGTCTGGACTCTGGGTTTTACATTATTTACAAATGGAATCGGACTGAAAGAGAATCCCTGGAAAAAGATCATTATGAATCCAATTTTCCTTTCAATCCTGCTGGGTTTATGTCTGACCAGTTTTCATATTTCTGTTCCGGACATAATTTTGAGTACCATTGGTTCTGTTGGCAATACCTGCTACAGCTGAGGACTGGTTTACCTTGGATGCAGTCTTGGATTTATGAAACTCACCAATATTTTTAAATATAAGTCCATACTGGTCCTGTTTTTTACAAAATCATTTGCACTCCCACTGATCATATACTTCATTTCTCGTCATTTTCTTTCAGAAATTGAAAGTATGATCCTTATGCTGATCTGTGCAGCACCAGCAATGACAACTTCCAGTATGATTGCAGAACAATATAATCTGGACGGAGAATATGCCTCTACAGCTGTGGTAACGACAACTCTGCTTTGTATGTTGATCATACCGCTGCTTTTCTGTCTGATATCATTATAGGAGAGAAAAATGGATTTACTTGTTAAAGATATAGTTAAAATTTGGAATAATGGAGCAGCTTCGCTTGTTGCAGGAAAAGAAGGTATTTTACGTAAGGTTGAAGTATTTGATATGATGGAGCAGCCAAATATCAAACCGTGGCTCAGAGAACATTTGATTTTGATAACTACCGGATATGTGATACGAAATGATAAAGAGGCTCTTCTTCAGATTATAAGAGATATGAACGATGCGAATGCGTCAGCTCTTGCAATAAAAACACGTTTTTTTGACGATTTTCCCAAGGAAGCTCTTCAGCTGGCAGATGAATTAAAACTTCCTCTGTTCTTTCTCGACAATAATGCGGGCTTTACAGAACTTACCTTTCCAATAATGACTGCAATTGTGGAATCCAGAAGCAATGTTGCACTTGATACCCGTTATCAGATCGGACGTCAGAATAAATCTGAACTGGATCGAAAACTATTTTTTGATATTATTAATGGAAAAGTTACACAGACCGAGGAAGTAGAATATAGAATCGCTTCTCTTCAGTGGCCATCTGAACCATTTCGTGTGATTGCCCTTTCTCTGGAAACATCAGAGAATTCTTTTCTTTTGGAAATAAAGAAGGAATCCCAGATAAAGGGTATATCCCGGGTTCTTAATAATTATCACATCAAAAATGTAGTTATATGCGGTAAAGAAATATGTTATGCGATCACAACTTCTTCAGTAAATGAGTCCATGATCAAGAAAATGACAGAAGATATGATTCAAAAGACATGCGAAATCAATAACTGTATGTGCTATGCGATCATCAGCGATATAGTAGAAGATTATCTTGCGCTTCCAAATACCTATCAGCAGATAAAAGAGGGATTTTTTGTTCGCAATATAAGAAAACAGCAATGGTCTCAGGCTTTTTTATCTAATCTTCAATATGATCGTATTATGTTACGCATGTCTGTTGATAAGGAAGTACTGGCATTTATCAAAAAGAAGCTAGGTCCATTGGTAACTTATGACCGTGCACATGGCACAAAACTTCTTGATACTCTTGAAGCATTTATTCATAATAATTGTTCACGTAAACTGGCAGCAGAGGCACTGTTTCTTCATCGAAATACCATGGCACACAGAATCAGCAAGATAGAAGAAATACTACATTGCAGTCTGGAGGATCCGGATATGATGGATAGATTAGAATTTGCTATAAAATTAAAAATGTATATACATTAAAAACAAATGTGCGTCATGCACAATATTTAATCAAAAAAAGTGTGTTATCACCAATGCTTTTAACGAATTAAAGTGATATAATATAAAACATCATATGTGAAGCCGATGTAGGCGTTCCTACATCGGCTAATTTTGTACTCTGGCCTGCTGTCAACCGGATACGAGCACATATATTTTACAGGAAATGGAGGAGATAACATGGCTAGTAACACAAAGAAAGATTACACACAGATGCATATCAAAGCATCAGAACATCCCAAAGCATATTCACCGCATATTCTTATTCTGAATATTGTGATGAGTGTCCTTGGTGCTATCATCGGTCTTGAATTGATCGTGCGTACGGGTGTAGCACCAAACACATCTATCGTAGGAGCGTTATTTGCAATCATCATTTCACGTTTGCCTATCGCATTTTTAAAGAAATATCAGAGTATTCACTGCCAGAATATGATTCAGACATCAATTTCGGGAGCAACATTCTCAGCAGCAAACTGCTTCCTGCTTCCGATTGGTGTTCCGGTTATTATGGGCAGAATGGATCTTATGTATCCTATGCTTGTTGGTGTATTTCTTGCAACCATTATTGATGCAACAATTCTTTATAAGACATTTGACAGCGAAATGTTTCCGGCAGAAGGAGCATGGCCTCCGGGAGTTGCATCTGCAGAATCTATCCTTGCAGTTGTTGAAAAAGGAAAGAAAGCTTTTTTGCTCATTGTAGGTATGGTCATCGGTGTTGGTGGTAAAATGATCGGTATTCCTACGGATCTTCTTGGTGTTTCATGGTTCGGCGATTTTGCAGCGATGACAGCTCTTGGTGTAGGATCAATTGTGATCGGTATCATTAAGACAAATGGATTTATTATTGATATCTTCGGCCGTAGCTTTCCGATCATTACAAACATCTTCGGTGAAGGTGCTGATCTGATGGCTTCAAACATGTTCAAATACATGCCTCATGGTATTATGATCGGAGCAGGTCTTGTGTCCCTTATCCAATGCGGCCGCATGCTTTTCAAGAAAGGTGACGGAGACAGTGCAGCAGGTAAGTTTACCTCCAGCATGGCAAATATGAAAAAAGCCCTTGGTGGTGGATATGTTGCATATCTGGTAGTAGCAATTTTATTGGCAATAATTACAGGCATCTGGTCAGAAATGGGTGTTGTTCAGCTGATTATTTGGATTATCTTCTCAGCTTTTGCAGCTATTGCTTCTGAACTGATCGTTGGTATTTCAGCAATGTACTCAGGATGGTTCCCGGGATTTGCGACAGCTCTTATTTTCCTGATTGTTGGAATGTTGATCGGATTCCCATCACTTCCACTTGGAATCCTTGTTGCTTATACTTCTGCAACCGGTCCTGCTTTCTCTGATATGGCATATGATCTTAAATGCGGTTACATCCTTCGTGGATTCGGAAAAGATCAGGAACTTGAGCTCGAAGGAAGAAAACAGCAGTATATCAGTGAAATTGTAGGTTTTGTGGTAGCTTTTATACTTGTGGCAATTATGGCAAAACAGTACTTTGCGCAGGGGCTCTTTGCACCGGTTGATGCTACTTTTGCAGCAACGATTGAAGCTGGCGCAGGCGGAGATGTAGCTAAATGGCTGCTTATCTGGGCAATTCCGGGAGCAATCATCCAGTTCCTTGGCGGATCCAGACAGGTTGGTATTCTTTTTGCAACTGGTCTTCTTGTTGGTTCCACTATTAACGGTCTGACAATTCTGATCGCATTGCTTATTCGCTACATTCTTGTTAAAAAGGACAAAGAAAACGAGCAGACCCTCAATATTATGGGTGCCGGTTCACTTGCCGGAGCAGCTCTGTACAGTTTCTTTACGGCTACATTATCACTTGGTAAAAAGAAATAATAACGGGAGATGATTAATAAAATGAAAACTAAAGGAATCCGTCTTACAAAAGATGTCCTTGATGCTGCACTCACCGGAGGAACCATCCTCGGCGGCGGTGGCGGCGGCGATCCGAAAAAAGGCAGAAAATACGCTGAGATTGCAGTTGATTATACCGATCTCAGACTTATTACAATCGATGAACTGGATGAAAATGATGTACTATTGACAGCTTCTCTGGTAGGTGCACCAAATGCGCCAGCCCAGTTCATGACTCCGAAGGATATCGCAAAAACTGTTGAAATCCTTCAGAAAAACTGTGATTTTAATATTGGCGGAATTATTACAAACGAACAGGGCGGAGAAGCAACAGTAAATGGCTGGCTTCAGGCTGCTGTTACAGGACTTCCGGTTGTTGATGCCCCTTGTAACGGACGAGCTCATCCAACAGGTGTAATGGGAAGCATGAATCTTCACAGACTTGCAGATTATACAACAGTACAGGCCTGTGTTGGCGGTAATCCAGATACTGGAAATCATATCGAATGCTTCTTTGAAGGAACGATCGATCATACGTCCAAGATGGTGCGTCTTGCTTCTATTGAAGCAGGTGGACTGGTCGCAGTAGCACGAAATCCGATAAAAGTGTCTTATGCACGTGAAAACTGTGCCCTTGGTGGTGTAAGTTATGCAATCGATACAGGAAAAGCGTTCTTAAAAGGATTGGAATCTTCTGTTGAGGATGCAGTCAACAGTGTATGTACTTTCCTGAATGGCCGTGTTCTTGCAAGAGGACCTGTACAGAATTTTTCTATCGAGACAACTGGTGGCTTCGATGTAGGTTATGCTGCTGTTGACGGCTGTGAAATGACATTCTGGAATGAATATGCTACTGCCGAAAAAGATGGCGAGCGTCTTGCAACTTTCCCGGATCTAATTATGACGATCAATGCCAAAACAGGAGAGCCTGTTACAACTGCCATGATGGAAGAGGGACTTGATGTTTATGTAATTGCCACAGACAAAAAGAATCTGAAGCTTTCGCCGACCATGTATGCGCCGGAATTGCTGAAAGCAACCGAAGATGTAATTAAAAAAGACTTAATCAGTCATCTGAGTAAATAGTCGGGAGGAATAATAACATGTTAATGAAAGAAATTATTGCTGCTTATGATGTACTTGACAGTTCGCTTGTAACAGGAGAAGAAGTTAAAAAATATCTTCTCGGGATCAAAGCCGATGCCAATGTAGAAGTCTATGAACTGGTAGGTCCTAAGGGAAGCACAGATATGCTTAAAGTGCGTATTCCTGGTAAAAACGGCAAGACAAATGGTGGAGATGCTCCTACAATCGGACTCCTTGGCAGACTTGGCGGAATTGGCGCACGTCCGGAACGTATTGGCTTTGTATCTGACGGTGATGGCGCACTCTGCGCGGTAGCTCTCGCTGCAAAACTGCTTGATATGCAAAACAAAGGAGACTATCTTGATGGTGATGTATTTATTTCCACACATATCTGTCCACACGCTCCGACAGCTCCGCATGATCCGGTTCCTTTCATGGGTTCACCAGTAGAAATGGCACAGGTAAACAAAGAAGAAGTGTCTCCGGATCTTGATGCTTTGCTTGTTGTTGACACAACAAAAGGCAACCGTGTGATCAACACAAGAGGTTTTGCTATTTCTCCAACAGTAAAAGAGGGATATGTATTAAGAACTTCTGAAGATCTTCTTGATCTGATGCAGATCACTACAGGACGTCTTCCATATGTATTCCCACTGGCTACTCAGGATATCACACCCTATGGAAATGATATTCACCATTTAAATAGTATCCTTCAGCCATGTACAGCTACAGATGCACCTGTCGTTGGTGTAGCTATCACAACAGAAACAATGGTGCCAGGATGTGCTACAGGCGGTACTCATGCTACAGATGTTGAGGAAGCAGCAAGATTCATGTTAGAAGTTGCCAAAGCATACGGAAGAAAACAGTGTAGTTTTTATGATGCTGATGAATATGCACGTCTCCAGAAATTATATGGAAGTATGAAACATCTTCAGACTCTCGGAAAAGAATAAGGAGGTTTTTGTATGAAAATAGGAGCAATTACGATTGGCCAGGCTCCGCGAGTTGATGTAACAGCGGATATTCTAAGGATTTTTGATGATTCTCTGGAACTTGTCCAGGCAGGCGGTCTGGATGGACTTACGAAAGAAGAGATTGCTGAGTTTGCTCCTGGCAAGGATGACTATGTTCTTGTTTCCAGATTAACAGATGGAACTTCTGTGACATTTGCTGAGCGTTATATCCTGCCAAGACTTCAGGATGCTATTAACCGCATGGAAGATGAGGGATGCAGTCTTATCATGATGTTATGTACCGGAACTTTTCCGGAGACTCTTTCAACGAAGAGTATTCCTATGATCTATCCATGTGAATTGCTTAATCGCCTTGTTCCGCTGATGACTAAGAAATCAAGCATGATCTGCATGACTCCATCACCACTTCAGACAGAACAATGTGAAGAAAAATGGAGAAATTATGTTGATCATGTAACAGCAGTTGCAGCTTCGCCATATGGTGACTGGGAAGAACTTGAAAAGGCGGCTGAGAAGATTAAAGATTATGATGCGGATCTGATCGTTCTTGACTGTATAGGTTATACACAGAAAATGAAAAAAATGTTTGCAGAAAAAACCGGTAAAAAGGTTGTTCTTCCAAGAACACTTCTGGCCCGAGTTGTCTCTGAATTAACTGACATCTGAATAGACATATAAGTTATATATGTTCAGTATTTTCCGGACATTTCGCAGGTCCATCAAAGTCCGGCGGAATGTCCGTTTTTTACAAAATAAAAAAAGAAATAACGAAAAGAGGAAACAATAATGGAAAATTTAGTTAAAATAGCAGAGGGAGTTCTTACTTCATGTCTGGCTGTAAAACCTGGCGAGGAAATTCTGGTTATTACAGATGACAGCCGAAAAGAAATCGGCGAAGCAATCTATGAAGCAGCCGGAAATCTTGGATGCGAAAAAATCCTTATGGTTATGAAAGAAAGAGAAGTAAGTGGGCAGGAGCCACCTAAGGTAATTGCCGAAGCCATGAAAGCGGCTGATGTTGTGATTGCTCCGACAGCTCAGTCACTCACTCATACTAATGCCAGAATTGAGGCAGCAAAAGCAGGCGCAAGAGTAGCAACAATGCCTGGTATTACCAGGGAAATGTTTTCACAGGGTGCCATGACTGCCGACTACAGTAAAGTAGAAGAATTAACTGCAAAAGTAACAGAAATGCTCACTAAGGCTTCAAAAGCACGGATCGAAAAAGAGGGCAATGTTCTTACAATCAATCTTGATGGCAGAAATGGAGTTCCAAGTCCCGGAGTATATAAGGAGGCCGGAAAATGTGGAAATCTTCCTTCCGGTGAAGCTTACATTGCTCCGCTGGAAGATGGTTCCGATGGTGAGATGATCATTGATGGATCTATGGTCGGTATTGGAAAACTTGCAAGTCCTTTACATATGACAATTTCAGGAGGAAAGCTTCGTTCAGTAAAAGGAGATAAGAGCGAAAATCTTGATATCCTTCTTAAAAACGAGACCAACGGAACACTCTGTGAACTTGGAATCGGAACTAACGAAGCAGCTATACTGAATGGAATCATCCTTGAAGATGAAAAAGTATATGGAACCGTACACATTGCTTTCGGAACCAATACGTCATTTGGCGGTGTAAATAAAGCGGAATGTCATATGGACGGAATTGTCCTGCGTCCGACATTATATCTGGATGATATTAAAGTTATCGAAAATGGCGTTTTTCTTATCTGATTTTTTTCGATAAAGGAGGAATTGAAAATGGATAAAAAATTTAAAGTAGGTCTGATTAGAGTCCTTACAACAGAAGATGAAGAAGTGCTCTCCGCACATGGCAAACAGATTATGTCATATTTCCCTGAACTTCAGGTTGAAACTAAATGTATACCGGATCAGTATGAAGGAATACACAGTCCTGAACTCGGTGAACTGGCTATCCCAAAAATTGTCAAAACAGCTCAATCTTTCACAGATGTTGATATGATTATCGTAAGCTGTGCGGATGATCCGGGTGTTGCGGAGATTCGTAAGGTTCTCCCGGATATTCCTGTTACTGGCGGCGGTGAGACAACTGTAGCACTAGCTCTTAAATATGGCAGCAGGATTGGTGTGCTTGGAATCACAGACTATGCACCTCAGGCATATAGGAGAATGATTCCTGATCAGATGATACTAGGCAGACCTGAAGGTGTACACAGCACACTGGATCTGATGACACCAGAAGGAAAAGAAAGTGTACTGAAACTCGGCCTGAAGTTAAAAGAACAAGGCGCAGAAGTAATTGCACTTGCCTGCACTGGTCTTGCAACGATTGGTATAGCCAAAGATCTGGAAAAAGAAACAGGGCTTCCTGTTATTGATCCGGTTATGGCAGAAGGATTGTTCGCTTATTTCGAATATCTCAGAAAAAAATAATAATACAAGTTCATAACGATCAGCTATATGCTGTCAGAAAGGTAGCAAAGATATGTTATTAAATGAAGCTATTCTGAGCCGTCACAGCACACGGTCTTTCCGTCCTGATCCTGTAGACAGAGCGTTGCTGTTTACTTTGGCAGATGCGGCTCAACAGGCACCTTCGGCCAGTAATCTGCAGGCCTGGAGATTTCTGTTTATTACAGACCCACAGCTTAAAGAAAAAGTAGATCTTTTTAGTCCGGGGCTTTCTGGCAAACCGCCAGTCATCCTTGTAGTCTGCTCAGATATGGAGAAGGCATCAAGAAAGGGTGGTAAAAATTCTGAAGTGTACGGATGCCTTATGGATGCATCAATGGCTGCTGAGAATCTCATGCTAAAAGCTGCTGAATTAGGACTTGGAACATGTGCGGTCAAATCATACAATGATACAGCGGTTCGTAAAATATTGGAGCTTCCAGACAGATATCGTATTGAGATGCTTATCTCCATAGGTTATCCGGATGGCACCCCTCGTTGCCCGAAGCGTCCTCCGGTAGAACAGATATGCTATTTTGATCATATTGAGGAAGAGGAGAGAATTGATGAATAATCCTGAATTCGAATTACTGGTATATCTGATCACCAGTGCCAGAGCGCTTCCTGAAGAGCCGGCAAGTTACGGCTCAATCAGACTTACTGAAGCTGCTTCCAGACTGTGTCGGATTATATGCAATAATGACCCTGATAATAAAACATATTGTGAACTTCTTAACTGTATTGAAGCTGATAAGGGAAAAGCCCTGACAGAACCGGAACGTTTTTCTGCCATGCTTGAAAAAGCATCTGAAATATTGGTTGACTGTCTGTAAAATAACATAAAAGGGGGGCTGAAAAATAGAAGTCTGAAAAATTAAATTTCGGACTTCGTATTTTTTTGTATACATGATAATAGAGGTGGTGTATAATAGTTTAAATCGTTAAAAAATATGAGGGGGAACTCAAATGGACGGATCAATGTTTATTGGAACATGGTGGTCACTGGTGCCGCCGTTGCTGGCAATTGTGCTGGCATTAGTAACTAAAGAAGTATACAGTTCACTTTTTATTGGTGTTGCAATGGGAGCACTGCTTTATACAGGTTTCCATCCGTGGAATGCATTTGTTGCCTTTTTTGATATCATGAAGAACAGCATGAACTTAAATATTCTGATATTTGATGTGCTGCTGGGAATGATTATTGTTCTGATGTCGAAATCGGGTGGTTCAGCTGCGTATGGTAAATGGGCCGGAACCAAGATTAAAAGCAAAAAGAGTGCAATGCTGGCAACAACAGGACTTGGTGTGCTGATTTTTGTGGATGATTATTTTAACTGCTTGACAGTTGGCTCTGTTATGCGTCCTGTGACAGACCGCTTCAAAGTATCCCGTGCAAAACTGGCCTACATTATCGATGCAACAGCAGCACCTGTCTGCATTATTGCACCGATCTCAAGCTGGGCGGCGGCTGTAAACTCTTATGTTCCTGAAGATGCGGGAATCAGCGGATTCCAGCTGTTTCTTCGGACGATACCATATAATCTGTACGCAATCCTGACACTGCTTATGGTATTTACAGTCATCCTGTCGGGCCTTGATTTCGGACTTATGAAGAAACATGAAAAGAATGCAGCAAATGGTGATCTGTTTACCTCGGGCGGTGAAGAATTTGATCAGGTAAAAGAAGAGGAAATTTCTTCAAACGGAAAAGTAATTGATCTGGTGCTTCCGGTGTTGGTTCTGATCGTAACTGCAATCGGCGCAATGATCTATACCGGATTTCTTGGCGGTGCTACGGATGTGGTAACTGCTTTTGCCGGATGTGATGCGGAAACAAGTCTTATTTTTGCAACACTGCTCACTGTAATGTTTATGCTGGTGCTCTATCTTCCGCGTAAAGTTATCACATTTAAGGGATTTATGGACAGTTTTGTGGAAGGTTTCAAGATGATGATACCGGCAATAGGAATTCTTATCTTTGCGTGGTCACTGAAAGGAATGGGTGATGCGCTTGAAATTGCTTCTTTCGTAGAGAAGCTGGTAGGATCCAATGCTTCTGCGAGTGTTCTGCTTCCGGCAATTCTGTTCCTTGTAGCAATTTTCCTTTCTTTCTCTACAGGAACAAGCTGGGGAACATTTGCAATTCTTGTACCGATCGCAATCGCAATGTTCCCGGGTACGGATAATATGCAGATGATGATCATTGCAGTGGCATCTGTGCTTTCCGGAGCAGTATGTGGTGATCATGTATCACCGATTTCGGATACAACGGTTATGTCTTCGGCAGGAGCACAGAGTAACCATATTAACCATGTTACCACACAGATGCAGTATGCGGTAGTTGTTGCAGTTGTTTCTGCAATCGGTTATGTGATCGCAGGTTTCGTACATATCTGGTGGCTGGTTCTCGGTATCAGTGCTATATTGCTTCTTGTGGTACTGTTTGTGATAAAAGCAGTGACTTCAGATGAGAAAGACGGAGTGAAAAAACGTGCATAAAATTGAGGTACCGTATATTGACCAGAGTGTAAAATATCCGACCGGCTGTGAGAGTGTGTCGGCGGTGATGCTCCTTAAGTATCTGGGATATGAGATCACTGTTGATGAATTTATAAAGAACTGTCTGGAATGCAGAGATATGGAAATGAGAGACGGAAAGCTTTATGGACCGGATCCGAATGAATATTTCTGTGGAAGTCCTTATGATGAAGATTCTTTCGGGATTTATGCAAAAGGACTTTTAAAAGCGCTTGAAAAAGCAGCAGGAAAAGACTTTCAATTTACAGATGAGTCCGGCACACCGATACAGAAACTTTTGGAAAAATATATTGATCAGGGGATGCCGGTGGTGTTCTGGGCATGCATCAATATGCGAAAAGAAATTCCGGGACCGGAATGGAAACTGCTGGATTCGGGAGAATCTTTTTGCTGGACTTCGAATGAGCATTGTATGCTGCTGGTGGGGTATGATGAGGAAAAGTATTACTTCAATGACCCGTATGATAACAATGGCGTGATCGGTTATGAGAGAGATCTTGTGGAAAAAAGGCATGCAGCACAACACAGTATGGCAATTGGAACAGTAACCGGTACGGATATAAAACAGAACTTTATAAAAACTTTATTTGAAGAATAGTTACAAATCTGCTATAGTATATGTTGGTTATGGTAAACGTGCTTTGAATAAAGAAAGAAGTGTTTAGTTTGAGAAAAAAGTCACATATATTACTGGCAAGATATCTGGCAGATCAGATGCCTGCCAATGAAAGTCTTCAGTCACATAGAAAAGCATTTTGTCTGGGCAATATCCTTCCGGACATTCAGCCGTCATTTATAACCAAAAGGCATGAATATTTTGGCACATTCGATGAAGTACAGGGAAAAATCCGACGTCTCGTTCAGGTGGGAGAAAATTATAATGACCGTGTGTTCTGGCGTCGTGCGGGGGAGGTTATGCATTATATTGCAGATTATTTTACATTTCCGCACAATAAGACGTTTGACGGAACGCTTCGTCAGCATAACTCCTATGAGAAACACCTGAAAAATGAATTGAAGACATTTGTTCAGGAGGGGAAGGCAGAAGCCTATGCGGAGCATGTGATTCATTTTGAGACCTTGAATCAGCTTCTCGAGTACATTAAAGTTCACCATCGCAGATATATGAACTGCAAACGCAGCGTAGAGGAGGACATTCATTATATTCTCAGCGTCTGCTATCAAGTATTTCAGGGCCTTTTTCAGCTTTGTATGAAAGATCCGATGGCAGAATATGCAACTGTGGTGATGTAAGCAAAATATGAAAAAAGTATGAAATACCGCCGGAGGATTCCTCCGGCGGTTGATTTTTGAAGATCAATATGATAAAATTACGGCAGTTATTGTGTGGGTAAGTTAGAATGAAGAAACATATTTTACAGGAATGAAGATGTGTTCTTAGACAGAAGGGAGCAATTTTTTACCAGAATGAAGAACAAATATCTGACCAAATGTTTATGCATGACTATATTATCTGCAATGGTTCTGACCAGTCCGCTGAGTGTCATGGCGGCTGAGGAAGATGTTGCGGTAAGCAGCGAGGGAGACAATCTGGGGGATGGCAGTGAGATTACCAATCCGGGAACGGATACACCGACACCGGATCCCGGAACAGATACACCGACACCGGATCCCGGAACGGACACACCGACACCGGATCCCGGAACAGATACACCGACACCGGATCCCGGAACAGATACACCGACACCAGATCCGGATCCGATAGATCCGACACCAACGAATCCGGATACACCAACGCCGAACCCAGATACACCGACACCGGATCCGGATTTTGATGATGGTTCGAAATCGGCGGCTGTACAGAAACTGATCGACGATATTAATGCTCTGGCAGGACAGACTCTGACACTGAATCAGGCCGCGAAGGTTCAGGAACTTCGTGAGATATATAACAGTATTTCGGCAGATCAGAAGAAACTTGTGACAAATTATAATTTACTGGTCGATTTTGAGAGCAAGATTGCCGAGCTTCAGAAGAAGCAGAATGCAGATATACCAGACTTTACAGATGGAAGTAAGGCAAGTGAGACCGGAACACCGGTTTATTATGTTTCTAACCTCCATGCAGGTAGGGAATTTTATCTGGACAGCCTGAAAGGAAATTATCAGCTTACATTTTCTGATGATTTTGCATCTGTCATGAATGAAATCGAGGCAGAATACAAAGAAAAAAATAAACTTTCCGACGTGAGCGACAACAGATCAGACGGACTCACTACTTCTGCAGACTCACTACTTGTACGAAACTGGCAGGATATTCTGGCAGTATATGTATATGAGCAGAGTCAGAATGGAGTAAAGGAATTTACACTGGATGCATCAAGTAAGGATGAACTTGCGAAGATTTTTGCACAGATGAATCCGATTGTCAGAGACAAAGACAATATTACACATGTTTCCTATGGAAACTATCACATCAACAACTACATTAAGCAGAATGATATTTCTCAGAACGACAGAAGTGTTCTCAAGAAATATGTAGAAACCGACTGTAAGCTTCTCTGTGCGATCGTTACTGATGCAAAAGGGTTTGTACGCCAGAGCGTTGGTGATGATGTATCGGAAGAACGAGTAAATGTTATCACTGCTGCATATTCGCTGGTGGGAGAAGTCGGATATTTCTGGGGTGGAAAATCTACAACAATCGGCGGAGACCCGAGCTGGGGAACAGCTGAGAAGGTTTCTGCCACAGGCAGTGCCAGCACCGGTACAGTCAGAGCGTACGGGCTTGACTGCAGCGGATTTGTTACCTGGTCTGTGATCAATGGTTATCTGAATCAGGGAATGCAGGACAGTGTTGGTGACGGTACATCCGATCAGTGGGAAAAGGCCAATGTGGTCAGCGAGCAGGATGCACAGCCTGGCGATCTCGTTTTCCAGAAAGGACCGGAAGCAGGAAGCGACAATCATGTCGGTATTATCTGTGGAAAAACCGATGCCGGTGACTGGATTGCAGTGCACTGTTCTTCCAGTAAGAACGGAGTTACCGTAGGTGAAGCATATGGTGCAAGTTTCCGCTATATCAGACAGCCATCTTTTTATCCGACACAGGAAGAAGTTACACGGATGGAAAGCGAAGGAGCGTCTGCAAGCAATGCTGAGGCAGCCAGTGCTGCAGAGACAGCAGATACAGAGAAAAACCTGACTGCAGCGCCAGATGAAACACTTACATCTGAGACAGGAGCGGCAGATGAGACTGCCGATGACAGTAGTGATGAAATGGAAATCACGATTGTGGATGATGACGAAGATGAGACATTTACTTCAGACAGCAGCGCGACGGCGACAGCTCCGGTAAATGATGTTCTTCAGGAAATCCTTGATCAGAATGTATTTGATTCATCAGACAGCGAATTTGAAATCCTTCCTAAGAAACCGGATGCAGATGACGGCGATATAGAAATCGTATTTGAAGATTAAAGTTCAGCCCGTGCAGGTCTTTCGTGGCCTGTCACGGGTGTTTTGATTCTTGAACGCAGGACAAAGGAGCGTCAGATGAGTAGAAAGCGGCAAAGGCATCGAAAAACAGGAAAAGTTCTGTTTGTTTTTGCAGTTTTGGTATTTACCGGCATCTTATGTATGAGCAACCCAAAGGGGCTGTTGGATCTGGAGCCGGAAGAGGTGAGATCACTCCGGCAGAAAAAAACTGTGCAGACGGATGCAGGACATCAGGAATACTATTTTCATCTTCTGAATGAAGAAGAGCAGAAAATATATCGGGAGATGCTTGATGGCATCCGGGAGCGACAGGAGGATATTTATCTTACCACTGCGGATGAAAATCTGGTCAGCAAGGTATATCATGCAGTGTTGAAAGATCATTCGGAATTGTTCTGGGTGCATAACCGTGAAAATGTATATACAACGAGTTATAAAGGGAATGCATACTGCTGTTTTTCACCGGGATATACTTATACAGAAGCAGAAATTACGGAAATTGCGGCGGCAATGGAACAGGCATTTACCGAGGTGAATGGACAGATTACGGAAGGGACAGATACATATGATAAAGTAAAGATAGTCTATTCATATCTTATTGATCTTGCGGAATATGAATCATCAGATGATGACCAGAATATTGCCGGAATCTTCTGGAAGAAAAGAGCAGTTTGTGCCGGCTATGCGAGAGCTGTACAATATCTCCTGGAGCGGATGGATGTCCCCTGTATTTACGTAGAGGGTGACAGCAGAGACAGTGATGAAGGTCATGCCTGGGATATTGTAGAGATAGATGGACAGTATTATTATGTGGATGTGACAAATGGTGATCAGCCGGGATTTTTGCAGGGAGATGCCGTACAGCTTGCGGAACACAAGACAATCATTTATGATTATCTGTGTCCTTTTCCGGAAGAATATGAGAAGATATATACTGCATCGGATGAATTTTCGTTGCCGGCCTGCACAGCAACGGATTACAATTTTTATGTGCTGAATCAGGCATGTTTTGATACATATGATGCACAGGAGTTTTACGATTTCTGTTGCATGCGGCTGGATAACGGGGCAGCAGTGATTCGCCTCAAATATGCATCAGAGGAGGCTTTTGACGCTGCCTGTCGGCAATATATACAGGAAGAAAAAATACAGGATGTGGCAGGATATTATATGAGTCTGCATGGCCTCAGCACGGTTCAGTATCATTACGGGATCCTGCAGAATCTGAAAACATTATATTTTATCTTTTAAAAAAGGAGGCTATTATGAACGATATGTTACAGCAGTTAATGAATATGATTGAAAATACCAGGACAATACCGGCTCTGACTGATATTTCCATGATCGGGTTTGCTGTATTGCTCGTTTTAGGCGCAATAAACTGTATTCTGGGATACCGTCTGCTTCGGTTCTGGATGATGCTCTGTGGATTTATCATTGGAGCCGGAGTTGGATTCGGAGTAGCTTATTCTGGCGGTGTGACTGAGAAATATATGTATGCTGTGATTATGGTAGGAATTGGTGTAGTGCTTGCGGTGATCGCGTTTGTCAGCTATAAGATTGGTATTTTTATTCTTGGAGCCGGTATTGGGATCGGGCTTGGAATTTATATTTTTCATCCGACTTCTTCACTGGTATTCTTCTTCTGTCTGCTTTTGGGAGCTGGTCTTGGTGTGCTTGCCATGCGGCAGGCGAGAGAAATTCTGATCGTCGGGACTTCTCTTTTGGGTGGTGCTATGGCTGGTGTTTCAGCAGCAAAGCTTGGCGGACTTGCAGATTTTCCTTATGGACTGGGGATGAGTGCAGGATTTGCAATTCTCGGAATGCTGATTCAGTTTGCAACGAACCGTCGTAAAAGGGATGAAGATGATGCGGCTGAAGATGAGGATGAATTTTATGAAGAGGCTGAAAACAGTTCTGACTATGTAGATCCAAAAGAATACATTCCACAGAAAAGAATCAAAAGAAGACCTGTAAGACAGGAAAACAGAAGAACACTGTCGGCAGCGGAAGAGGAGCGCCTGGATGAAGAAATTGTCAGAGAGATGATGGATGATGATGACCGTGAAGGCGAAGAACTCTGGAAAAAAATCTCAAGACGTGAAGCAAACCGCAAAAATAAAGAAAAACATACAACGAGATAAGACGGGAAAGAAGGACAACATGGCAAAAGAAGCAAAAACAAATGCAATGCGAATGCTGGATCGACAAAAAGTAAAATACGAAGCATTTACATATGAATGTGATGAATTTATTGACGGACTTCACAGTGCGGATCTGATCGGTGCACCGTATGATCAGTCATTTAAGACACTTGTGATGGAAGGAAAAAGTGGCGGCTACTATGTGTTTGTCGTACCGATCGAAAAAGAAGTGGACAGGAAGGCGGCAGCAAAAGCAGTCGGTGAAAAGACGGTAGATATGATCCACGTAAAAGACATTCTCAAGATTACCGGCTATGTCAGAGGAGGGTGCAGTCCACTGGGGATGAAGAAATTATATCCGACAGTATTTGATGCTTCGGCAGAGAACTTTGACGAAATCTATGTCAGTGGTGGAAGAATCGGACTTACGCTGAAAGTAAATCTGGAGTCTCTTCTCAAGGTGACGAACGGAAAAATGGCAGACATTACCATGAAAGACTGATCAGGAACTGACAAAGTATACAATAAAATATTGTTTTGTACGCATAAGAAAAGTTCCCGGAATTGTCAAATCCGGGAGCTTTTGTCATACATATTTAGTTATCGGCAGCGTCTTCTTCATTGACCTGGAAGACATGACGTTTTTTCGCCATTTCATCGCTTGCAAGGTATTCATCGTATGTGGTGATCTTGTCAATCAGTCTTCCGTCAGGAAGGATTTCCATGATGCGGTTGGCAGTTGTCTGTACGAACTGATGGTCGTGGGAAGCAAAAAGGATGACTCCCGGGAATTTGATCAGACCGTTGTTCAGTGCGGTGATGGATTCCATATCCAGGTGGTTGGTCGGCTCATCAAGGAGCAGGATGTTTGCACCGGAGATCATCATCTTGGATAACAGACAACGAACTTTTTCACCACCGGAGAGAACGCGGACTTTCTTGACTCCGTCTTCA
>OLNC01000132.1_pt1 | contig 90415 bp, 73 predicted proteins | sample 1672011 | NCBI WGS metagenome assembly OLNC01 (sample SAMEA3136636, study PRJEB25190) | human gut metagenome | biome: human gut; feature: human-associated habitat; material: faeces | place: Austria | collected 2013
ACTGGGTTTCTGGGATTTTTCCCTTCGGCCATATATAAGATTATCAACTCTTTTTTGAGTTGTCAATCTACAGATTTTTTTGCTTTGGTAACATTAGAACATTCCCCAATTTAGGGAATGCCTCAGCTTTCTCTTAGGAGGCACTTGTTCTATCTATTAAGCTAAGGAAACACATATATTATTTAATATGGAGCAGCATATTGTGCTACTCCACATAAAATTGTACTATATCTTTCTTTAAAAAACAAGACCTTTATTTTTGAAGATTGAAAAAGTCATTGTCACGATTTTTTGTATCAACCAGATCATTATACTGCAAGATCGAATAGTCCTGAAGTAATGAATAATATGGTGATGTCTCATCATTCAACTCATAGAACTTTCCGTCAGATCCGACATATCCGTTTCCTGTCAGCACCGGAATTTCCTTCTGCAGATCCTGCTGGTATTTCTGGAATCCAGTCAATTCACTTCCTGTCGTTTCCATCAGACGTGTCTGAAGGTAATTCATACTCGTCTGCTCTACTTTCTGTCCACCAATGTCATAATTTGCCCAGATTACAAAAGGAATTGCATAACGATGACGCATCATTTCTTCATCATTCCAGTTCTTATATTGTCCCTTTGTAAGTGCATTCATGGACGCATCATTAATTCTCGGCTGATGATCTCCCGTCATAAATATTACAGTCGGTTCATCTACATTTTTGAAATATTCCACCAGATCTTTGAAAGCATCATCTGATAATTTAATCAGGCTCAGATAGGTTTCAACATCTTCTGCTTTCATATCTTTAAGTGAAATTGTCTGCTTATAATTATCATCACCCCTGCTGATAAACGGGCTGTGATTCTGCACTGTCATGACATATCCAAGATACGGATCATCTGAATCCTTCTTATAGCTTTCAAAGTCTTCGATGATTCGCTGATAGGAACCGGCATCTGTAGCATAATGTCTCAGTTTTTCTATCGGTGTCGTTACCGTGTCATAATTGTAGAAATCTTTAAATCCAAGCAGTGGATACGTTCTGTCACGTCTGTAATTACTTGCTCGATGAAGATGAATCGCAGTACTTCCCATGTACCCTTCATCCTGAAGCTGTGTCACAAGTGATGGCATTGCATCTTTTACAAAAAGCTGGAATGCAACCGCACCCGTCGGCAGAAATGCAAGTGAATTTCCTGTCAGAAATTCATATTCTGTATTTGCTGTCTGTCCGCCTACAATGGACGCATACGTTGTACCACTTACACAATTTCTGTCATTCATCAATCCATGGACAAACGGCATATAATCTTCGTTTGTTTCAAAATCACCCAGATCTTTCAAATCTGAAAATGCTTCATTGATCACAACGATCACATTCGGATGTTCCTTGGTTTTATCCACCGTATCCGATTCATATTTTGATGTAATTTCTTCGACTTTTTCAAGGCTGTAGCCTTCTGGCTTTTTCAGTATAGAATAATGAATGCTTCGTGAAAAACCTGCAATACTGCCATATGTTCGATAGCTTCTCATTGGGTTAAACAGGCTCAGCTTCAGCCCATGATTATCAAGATAATCTGTAAGGATAAATTGTTTCACACCTACTACCGATATAATGGCCATTACAATGATTCCGCAAAGTCGAAATTTCTTTTTACTGAAAACAGGTTTACATTTTATAACTCTGCCAAACATAAAGAAATCAAACAAGAGCAACAGTGTAACCAGATGATACCAGTTAAATTTTATTTCGTATGAAGACGCGACCTCTGCCGCTGTACTTATAGTTGCAATATCAGAGGCAATGATCGGAGTTCCTCTAAACTCATATACAAAATAGTTTGCAATATTGAACATGACACATATAAACGCGCAAATGTCAGTTCCCAGTCGTATTCTGTTTGTAAGAACAATACATATCAGTTCTAATATTAAAATAAAACATATATTAAAAAGTAAAAGACTTTTATTCAGTCCGGAAAAGCTTTTTCCCATTGCAAATGTAGCTGCTTCCATATTCAGAAAAATGAAACATGGAGACAAAAGCACATACAGGATATTTATGATCCGACCAGTCTTTTCTTTTACTTCCAGCTTCACAAAAATAAGTACTGTGCCGATTGCCCACAGACCTGCAAGAACAAGTATCTTTATTCCATTTCCCAAAGTGTGTGAGTTGTATATGATACTTTTATAATTAATTCCAAAATACAAAACAAATAAAAACGAAACGAACAGGCAGATATAATCTCTCCATCTCTGCCTGCCTTTATTTTTCAGTTCCTTCATTTCTAATCCTCAATTCTAAAATTGCAACTGACCCTGCAACCAGACAGTGCCTTTAAATCTTCTGCCCACCTGTGGGTCTCCCAGAAGATCTTTTCGGTTAATACACACATCAAACTGCATATTGTTGCTTTCTATAGTCATCTGAACAAGTTCCTCATCTGTGACAATATTGCTGCCCGTATGCACTTCCAGAATTTCACCCAGTATGCTGTATTGATCACACTGAATTCCATAAGGCATAAAATAAGAATCTACAATAGAAAGAATATCCTCATTCACAATTCTGGTTGAAATCATAGAATACGTATCCATTTCTTCCATTGTCAGATTTTCCATTGCCTCTTCATCGCCATTTCTGGCCGCAGCAATCATGGAACTTCTGTTCTTTGCAGATTCCTGCTCCACCTTGACAGCTTCTTTATCTTTGAGGACCGGGAGAAGGATTTTTCCCTCTCCCGCAAGTCCTGATAAAATCAATGAATGATTATCAATTTTTTCTTTTCCGCTTTCCTTCATATATTCGGCAGCATTCTGAAGATAAAAAATCAATGTAATTCCGATTCGCAGATCATCACATGCTCCGGAAAAGGCATTCTTGTCTACATGCTTTTCTACCGTAACTGCTTCCTGCGTCGTAACTCCTGTTCCACGAAAGAACGGATAATAGTACTCCACATGAAATCTGTCTTCCTCATCATACTGGCCGCAAACAGTGATTCCACAATCGTTTCCATAGTTTCTCGAAAATTCAGCAAATGTACCATCCGGATAATTCTGAATAACATTTTTTTTATCATAATTTTTGATGACATCGAGAATGATTTTTTTCATCTCTTCTCGTTTACTGATCTGAGAAAAACCGATTGCTTTTAAAAAGCTGTGCAAAATATACCTCCGTACCCTTATGCCTGGGTCTTTTTCTCAATCTTTTTCATGCCGCCCATGTATGGCTGCAGTGCTTCCGGAATATTTACAGATCCGTCTGCATTCAGGTTGTTTTCCAAAAATGCAATCAGCATTCTCGGAGGTGCTACTACAGTATTATTTAATGTATGCGCAAGATATTTCTTACCATCTTTACCGTTTACACGGATTCTCAGACGACGAGCCTGTGCATCGCCAAGGTTAGAGCAGCTTCCTACCTCGAAGTATTTCTTCTGACGTGGAGACCATGCTTCTACATCAAGGGATTTTACTTTCAGGTCTGCCAGGTCACCGGAGCAGCATTCCAATGTACGTACCGGGATATCCAGAGAACGGAACAGATCAACAGTGTTCTGCCACAGTTTATCAAACCACATCGGGCTTTCTTCCGGTTTGCAGACGACAATCATTTCCTGTTTTTCAAACTGGTGGATACGATAAACACCTCTCTCCTCAAGACCATGAGCACCTTTTTCTTTACGGAAACATGGCGAATAGCTTGTAAGTGTTTTTGGAAGTTCTTCTTCAGGAACAATCTGATCTATGAATTTGCCGATCATAGAATGCTCACTTGTACCGATCAGATAGAGATCTTCGCCTTCAATCTTATACATCATGGCATCCATTTCTGCAAAACTCATTACACCTGTTACAACATTGCTTCTGATCATGAAAGGCGGTACACAGTAAGTAAATCCTCTGTTGATCATGAAATCTCTTGCATATGCAATAACTGCGGAGTGAAGTCTTGCGATATCACCCATCAGATAATAAAATCCATTACCTGCAACACGTCTTGCACTGTCAAGATCGATTCCGTCAAAATTTTCCATAATTTCTGTATGATATGGAATTTCATAATCCGGAACAACCGGCTCACCAAATTTTTCAATTTCAACGTTTTCGCTGTCATCTTTACCAATCGGAACAGATGGATCGATGATATTCGGAATAACCATCATATTTTTCAGAAGTTCTTCTTCTACTTCTTTTTCTCTTGCAGAAAGTTCATCAATACGCGCACCGGATGCTGCAACCTGTTTCTTTACTTCTTCTGCTTCTTCGCGTTTGCCCTGTCCCATCAGTGCACCGATCTGTTTGGAAATTTTATTTCTTTCAGCTCTGAGTGCTTCGACTTCCTGTTTGATTTCTCTGTTTTCTTTGTCCAGAGCGATTACTTTATCAACCAGTTCCAGTTTGTTATCCTGGAATTTGTTGCGGATGTTCTGTTTTACGATTTCCGGATTTTCTCTCACAAATTTAATGTCTAACATAATTTCTCCTCCTGACAGTTCCTACTGTCTCTTTATTTTTCTATACCACTTTCTTCTTCACTGATATCGGCAAGTCCAAAATTTACTGCCTTACGCAAAGCCTCTACTTCTTCCTGACTGAGCATCACATAAGATTCACCTTTAACAATTTCTTTTAAATAAAGGAAACAGTTATCTCGGCTGTGTACTGCATTCAGAATCAGGCCGGTATTGTCTTTATCCAACAATGCAAGTGCAAAGCTGAGTTTACCACCTACATCATCAAATGCATCATATTTCTCTACGCCATATTTACTGAAAATAATTTTAAAATGCTGTTCCAGTGCTTTTATTGCATGCTCATGGTCTTCTTTTGCTTCATACAATCTGTCAATCTGAGCAAATTTGCGTACAAATGTTTTTTCTAAGGATTGTGCGTCGCTTCCTTTCATAAACATTTTGTATTTTCTTTCCAGTCGTGTAAGGCGCATACCATTACTGATCATAAATCCAATCAGAATAACGACTATAACCAGTAATACAATAATGATGATTCCAGAGTCAATACCCATACTATCAAAAATTGTACTCATATCATACTCCTTTTAACCAATGGATTCAAATAAATCGATAATTCTGTCCAAATCGTCTCTGGAATAGTATTCAATTTCTATTTTTCCTTTATTATTTTTCTTGCGGTGAATGAATACGCGTGTTCCTGTAATTCCTTTCATTCTTTCCTCAAGGCTTTCATAAATGGCATCTTCTGTCGGATTTGCGACTTTATCTTTTCTCTTTTGCGGTGTAAGTATTGTTTTTACCAGTTTCTCTGTCTCTCGCACGCTGAGTTTTTCATCAAATATTTTCATCGCAGTCGTATACTGTTTTTCTGGATCCTCAATTGCAAGAATTGCTCTTGCATGTCCGGCTGAAATCATCTCATCAACCATCATCTGCTGTACACGTGCATCCAGTTTCAAAAGTCTCATGGAGTTGGTTACTGCTGTCCTGCTCTTTGAAACTCTTTCTGCGATTTCATCCTGTTTCATGTGAAATTCATCAATCAGACGTTTATATGCCATAGCTTCTTCCACCGGATTGAGGTCTTCTCTCTGAATGTTTTCAATGAGAGAAATTTCTACGATTTCCTGAGTGGAAAGTTCTCTTACTACAACCGGAACTTCTTTCAGTCCTGCAAGTTTCGCAGCTCTCCATCGTCTTTCACCAGCAACAATCTCATAGTAGTCTTTTTTATCAGACACGAGTAGAGGTTGCAGTACTCCATACTGTTTGATGGAGTCAGCCAGTTCCTGAAGTGCATCTTCATCAAATTTTTTGCGTGGCTGTTCTCTGTTTGGCTCGATCATAGATAATTTCATCATTCTCTCGCCATTGCTGTTTTCGTGCTGACTGGATTTCTTTGTTTCTGGTGTAGCTATATTTGTTTGTTTTGCAGTTTTAACTGTTGTTTTTGGCTTGCTTTGTACTGTTTTTTCTGGAAACAGTGCATCCAGGCCGCGTCCAAGTCCTGACTTTTTTCCAGCCATCATTCATCCTCCCTGTTTATTACTTCTTCTGCAAGAAGACGATATGCCTCTGCGCCCGCGGATTTTGTGTCATATAAGGTTATAGGCTGTCCATAACTCGGAGCCTCTGCCAGTCTGACATTTCGCGGAATAATCGTTTTGTAAATATTCTGCTGAAGATTATCCTTAACATTTTCTACAACTTGCAAGGAAAGATTTGTTCTTGCATCATACATAGTAAAGACGACGCCTTCCATAACAAGTTTCTTGTTCAGACGGTCTTTGACGAGGTCAATTGTATGTATCAGCTGGGACAGTCCTTCCAACGCGTAATATTCGCACTGAATTGGCACTAATACGGAGTTTGCAGCCGTCAGTGCATTAATAGTAAGCATGTTTAATGACGGTGGGCAGTCAATAATGATATAGTCATATTTTCTGCGGACTTTATCAATGATTTTCTTCAGAATATATTCTTTTTCATCTACACCAATAAGTTCAATTTCTGCTCCGGATAAGTTTACATTTGATGGAATCAAATCTACGTTTTCAACTACATCTTTTACAATTGTATTTTTTGTTTCTGCTTCTCCTAAGAGTAATTCGTATAATGTATTTTCTACATTATTTTTATCTACTCCTAACCCACTTGTGGTATTTCCCTGTGGATCCATGTCGATTGTAAGTACTTTCTTTTCTTTTTCAGCAAGGCATGCAGAAAGATTAATTGCGGTTGTTGATTTACCAACGCCACCTTTCTGGTTTGCTACTGCTATTACTCTTCCCAAGTTTCACCCTCCCTTCGGGATGTCAAGTCAACTATACATTTTTTGTGTATAGCGCACTGGTATTATTATAGCACTTTTAGTTTTATTGTTCCACAAAATGTTTCACGTGAAACATTAAATTTCGAGAAAGTTTTTAAAAATTTATTGTTTATATTTGACAAGATTGGTGGGATGTTGTTTTATTTCAGCATACATTTTTTTAATATCACGCAATTGAATAAGATATGGCATGCGACAACGGCTTCGCCGTTCGGCAGTTCTAGGGTGTAATGGTTGCTAGTGTAACTGTTTGCTAATGTTTCACGTGAAACATTTCAGGAACACAGCAGGATCTATAACAGGATGGGTACGGGAGTATTAAACATCAATTCTGTTCATAGATGCTGCGTAAGTTCATATTATTATTTCAGATTACACCTTTTATTTCACGCAATTGAATAAGATATGGCATGCGACAACGGCTTCGTCGTTCGGCAGTTCTATGAGATAACCTGTCTGTTAAATGCATGCGCAGGAAATCACAAACTCGCTGACGCTCAAACAGTGTGATTTCCCACGCACAACACAGCCAGAACATCTCTAAGAACTTCTCGAACTCCTGTAGAGGTTGTCACACACCATATCTTTTCATTGCTGATATATAAAGTTGTAGCAATATACTGGGCAGCTGTGAGGGTGTAATGGTTGCTAGTGGAACTGTTTGCTAATGTTTCACGTAAAAAAAAATCTATAGCAAAGCAGATGCAAAAATCTTGAGCAAATTTTATTGTGCTTTCTATCTTTCATTAGTGCTATACAAATATTTAATGTACCGAGTAACGGTGAACTATGGCAGTTGCTAATACATCCACTCAATTATGTTTCACGTGAAACATTGTTAATATACAGCGACCTCTATAACTGGACGACTGCAGAAACCTTGGCCTAATTTCGTTACGAGCTTTGCGCTAGCTGCCGTCATCGAGCGCTCTGTCTGAGCGCAGCGAGTTTGCGCGAATGGCGGCTTATCAGCGCGCGAAACGAGTAGAAATTTGGGCTTGTTCCTGCAGCCGTCCTGTTTATAGAGGATGCGTGAGTTTGTATTGTATTTCGGCGCGTATAAGATTAGAATTGTTATTTTTAGCTTGCATTTTATATTTCACGCAATTGAATAAGATATGGCATGTGTCAACGGCTTCGTCGTTCGGTAGTTCTATGAGATAACCTGTCTGTTAAATACATGCGCAGAAAATCACAAACCCGCTGACGCTCAAACAGTGTGATTTCCCACGCACAAAACAGCCAGAACATCTCTAAGAACTTCTCGAACTCCTGTAGAGGTTGTCACACACCATATCTTTTCATTGCTGACATATAAATATGTAGTGAAATGGAGTAACGATATGTGCCGGAAGTCAAACAAAGTGTTATCTGCCTGGCAATGTTTCACGTGAAACATTGTTATAATACAGCGACCTCTATAACTGGACGACTGCAGGAACCTTGGCCTAATTTCGTTACGAGCTTTGCGCTAGCTGCCGTCATCGAGCGCTCTGTCTGAGCGCAGCGAGTTTGCGCGAATGGCGGCTTATCAGCGCGCGAAACGAGTAGAAATTTGGGCTTGTTCCTGCAGCCGTCCTGTTTATAGAGGATGCGTGAGTTTGTATTGTATTTCGGCGCGTATAAGATTAGAATTGTTATTTTTAGCTTGCATTTTATATTTCACGCAATTGAATAAGATATGGTGTGCGGCAACGGCTTCGTCGTTCGGCAGTTCTATGAGATAACCTGTCTGTTAAATGCATGCGCAGGAAATCACAAACTCGCTGACGCTCAAACAGTGTGATTTCCAACGCACAAAACAGTCAGAACATCTCTAAGAACTTCTCGAACTCCTGCAGAGGTTGTCACACACCATATCTTTTCATTGCTGATATACAAAGTTGTAGTGACATACCGGGCAGTTGTGGGGTGCAATAGTTGCTAGCGGAACTGTTTGCTAATGTTTCGCGTAAAAAAGATCTATAGCAAAGCAGATGCAAAAATCTTGAGCAAATTTTATTGTGCTTTCTATCTTTCATTAGTGCTATACAAATATTTAATGTACCGAGTAACGGTGAACTATGGCAGTTGCTAATACATCCACTCAATTATGTTTCACGTGAAACATTTCAGGAACACAACAGAATCTGTAACAGGACAGGTACGGGAGTATTAAACATCAATTCTGCTCATAGATGCTGCGTAAGTTCATATTATTATTTCAGATTACATATTTTTATTTCACGCAATTGAATAAGATATGGCATGTGTCAACGGCTTCGTCGTTCGGTAGTTCTATGAGATAACCTGTCTGTTAAATACATGCGCAGAAAATCACAAACTCGCTGACGCTCAAACAGTGTGATTTTCCACGCATAACACAGCCAGAACATCTCTAAGAACTTCTCGAACTCCTGCAGAGGTTGTCGCATACCATATCTTTTCATTGCTGATATATAAATTTGTAGTGAAATACGAGGCAGCTGTGGGGGGTAATGCTTGCTAGTGTAGCCGTTCACTAATGTTTCACGTGAAACTTTTCATGAATACAGCAGAATCTATAACAGGACGGATACAGGAACCTTGGTCTAATTTCGTTATGAGCTTTGCGCTAGCTGCCGTCACCGAGCGCACTGTCTGAGCGCAGCGAGTTTGCGCGAATGACGGCTTATCAGCGCGCGAAGCGAGTAGAAATTTGGCCTTGTTCCAGTATCCGTCCTGTTCATAGAGACTGCGTAAATTCATATTATTATTTCAGATTACAGTTTTATATTTCACGCAATTGGATAAGATATGGCATGGGATAATAGTTTTGCTGTTCGGAATTATGTAAACTATTTTTATTATTTCTGCATCAGTCTTAGTGTCGCGTACATTTGTCTTTCCGTCTCTCCATTTTATCCTATTGTCCACATCTTTCACCACTCTATTTCCTGTTTTCCTTCTCGCCCATCATTCCTGCCCTATCTATTCACACATTCCCCAACTTTCATGCATATCAATTAATAATTATTCATTTCATATTTGTCATTTCATACATCTGCATTCGTCAAATCTACCACTCACATCACCATTTCCTACTTATGCTGATAATAAAAAACCGCCACCTGTGTCCGATCCCTCAACTGTAATTTATTCAGAATCGAACTCAGATAATTTCTGACCGTCCCTTCACTCAAATATAACTCCGCTGCAATCTCCTTATTACTGTTTCCGTCCGCGATCAGCCGAATAATTTCCTTTTCCCTTTCATTGATTCCATGCGCTGCATAGTCAAAACCATCCTCATTTCTTATCAAATCTGGGATTTTTGACACAATTTCCATTCCAAAGACCGTCTGCCCCGAACAAACCGCCCGGAGTGCCGGCAAAATGCTTGCATAATCCTGTTTCAAAAGATATCCCTTTGCTCCTATGCGGAGCGCTTTCACAATATATTCATCATCCAGAAAAGTTGTCAGGAGCAGTATATTTGCCTCAGGATACGCATATAAGATTTCTGTTGCTGCCTCCAGTCCATTCATATTCTTCATGCGAATATCCATCAACAGCACATCCGGTTTATGCTCGCCATATAGCCGTACAGCATCCCTTCCATCCAGTCCTGTTGCCACTACATCAACATCCTCATTCGCTTCCAGAATTGTCTTTAATGCCCCTGTAACCAGACAATCATCATCTACAATTACTATTTTCATTTTTAATCCTCATTTATCTTTATAACTTCTTTTTCTTTCTCTTCTTTTAGTCATCTGCGCTCAATCATGTTCTTTCCCTTATGGCATTTCTTTCGGTATCATTGCAAAAATCCGAAATCCTTTTTCGCCCTCAATCCGCAGTGTTCCATTTAATGCCTGCACACGGTCCTGCATGTTTTTCAGTCCGATTCCTGTATTTTTATCCATATTTCCTGTACCTCCACGCCCATTATCTTCCACGCACAACTGGTACAATGCCGGATGTTCTCTCACAGTTATTTTTACATAAGTAGCGCCACTATATTTCATAATGTTAGAAAGAGCTTCTTTTACAACACAAGCATAGCAATGCTTTGTATTGCTATCCATTTTATCGGACGCATCATATTCTAATTCGACTTTGCAGTATTTAAAGTCCCGAATAATTCTCTTTAGCTCTTCCTGTAGATTAATTGCTTCATCATGTAAATCATGCACACTTGAACGAATACTGTCCATTGCAGAATTAAGTGAATCGTCCAGTCCATTGAGTATCGGATCCAGGTTCTGATCCTTATTTAAAGCCTTAGCAGCCCCTGTCAGAAGTATTGTACGTGAAAGTACATGTCCCACATTATCATGGATTTCCCTTGCAATTCTGTTTCTTTCACGGAGTGTCGCCGCATATATTTCATAATTTTGTTTTTCTATCAGAGCTCTGTTTTTTTCTGCCAGAAGAAGTGTTTTTTCTTCTCCTTCATCAATTGTTTTTCGAAATTCTCTGTCCATTTTATCGTACTTTTCTGTTTTTCTTTCCAAAAGCACAGCAAACAGACATCCAAAGGCAAAATTCAGCAGCATTCCATTTTGCAGATGCGTATTTCCCGTCAATAGTATTCCGCCTGTGATCACACCTGTCAATGCCGCCACCCGGATTTTCTCTTTTAGTAAAACATATTCCATCACCGGATAAAATACTACAAGTTCAGGTATAAAAAACGAAGTACCGGCAAACACCACACAGCCCAGAATCTTTGTCAATCTTCGTTCAAAAAAATATTCCCCACATGAAAGAACAACGGTGCAAAGCAGTACAAAGATAAAACTCCTGTCCGCTTTTATCCATAGTAATGCTGTCATACCATACAGCAGTAATACTCCCGTATCCTGAAAATATCCCATTTCTCTCCTCCTGTTGTTATAATAATATAACACATTCCATACCTCTCAAAGTGACAAATGTCATGTTTTTCTTGTGACATCTTACACTTGGTATTGAACGCATCTTATTTTATACTGTAGTTATCAGGTATAAAAGCCTTCATATTCTCATAAGCGACGTTTATATTCCTGATATTACTACGTGAAAGTAACTATTTAACTGGAGGGATTCTTATGATCCATATAGAAAATCTGGTAAAAAGATACGGTGATCTGATTGCACTCAACCACCTGAACCTGGATATTCATGAAGGTGAGATCTTCGGGCTGCTCGGGCCGAACGGCTCAGGGAAGACAACTGCTATCAACTGTCTTCTTTCCCTTTTGAAATATGATAAGGGAACCATTGAAATTTTCGGACAGCCAATGACACCTGACAATTATCAGACAAAACAGCAGATTGGAATCGTACTGCAGAATGTCGCTGTGTTTGACGAGTTAACTGTATATGAAAACATAGATTATTTCTGTGGTCTGTATGTTTCTGATAAAAAGAAACGTAAAGAACTGGTCGATGATGCTGTCCAATTTGTCGGACTCGAAGATTATTGTAAAATGTATCCAAAGAAACTGTCCGGTGGTCTTCTCCGCAGGCTGAATATTGCCTGCGGAATTGCCCATAAACCGCGTCTCATAATCATGGACGAACCAACCGTAGCTGTCGACCCGCAAAGCCGTAACAAAATCCTTGAAGGCATCCAGAAGCTGAATGCGCAGGGTTCAACGATCATCTACACTTCACATTATATGGAGGAAGTTGAACAGATCTGCACGCGAATCGCGATCATGGATCACGGACGTGTCATTGCCTCCGGAACATCTGAAGAATTAAAGAAAATGATCAAGACCGGTGAAACCATCACCGTAGAAGCAATTTTTCTGGAAGAAAGGCATCTGCAGGACATCCGCAGTCTTCCTCATGTATTTGATCTGCACTATGAAAATCAGATTCTCATACTCCGCTGCACCGGTGCACAGCATAATCTGATTCGCCTTCTGAATTATCTGCAGAGTCAGGATATCACCTTTGGAAGAGTATTTTCCGAACTTCCGACACTGAACGATGTTTTTCTGGAAATCACCGGAAAACAGCTTCGTGATTAATAGTTTTTCAGGCATATACGCTCGGTATACGCAGTGTATATTTATGCATTATTTTGTATAATTAATAGTTACAGAAAGGATTTTTTATGCTGCATCTAATAAAATATAACATCCTGGTAAAACTCCGGAATTTTAATATGACTTTCTGGCCGCTTGTTTTTCCTCTGATACTCGGCACTTTTTTCTTTTTTGCTTTTGGAAATCTCAACGATGCCGATTTTGAGACCGTACAGGTGGCTCTGGTAAGAGAAACAACCGACAATCCATTATTTGATTTTTACCTTGATCAGGTGCAAAAAAGTGACTCAGATCTGATCAGCCTGCATGAAATGACAGAGCAAAAAGCTCTCGCGGCTCTGAAAAACAAAGAAATCTCCGGAATTTATTATGCCGGCATGACGCCCTCCCTGACAATCAACGCACACGGAATCCCGGAAAGTATCCTGCAGTCTATTCTGGAAAGTTATGATAACAGTCTGCACACCATACGGACGATTTTGAAAAAACATCCATCCGGGCTCCTGAACGGACTTACACAGATGATGGATACCCGTGATCTGGTTCAGGAGGTTTCCCCGGGTGGAAAAACAATTGACGGTACTTCGCAGTTTTTTTACGCTCTGATCGCAATGGCATGTCTCTACGGATGTTTTATCGGCTTCGGCTCTGCGATCACGTTACAGGCCAATTTAACGGCTCTGGCGGCAAGACGCAGTGTCACTCCTACCCATAAGCTGAAATTGATCTTATCCGAACAGATTTCCTCTTTCCTGATCGGCTATGTAGATGTTATCATTCTGCTTATTTATCTGCGAAATATTTTGAAACTTGACTTTCAGGGACAGATAGGAAAAATGCTTCTTATTTCTCTTTTCGGAAGTCTCATCGGTGTCTCCATGGGCCTGTTTATCGGCAGTCTCAGCAAAATAGGCGAAGGAATCAAAGTTGCTGTTATCCTTGCTATTTCCATGGTCTGCAGTTTTCTTTCCGGCCTGATGAACAGTTCGATGAAAGATACCGTAGAAAAACATTGCCCGATCATCAACCGCATCAATCCCGCTGCCCTTATCTCGGATGCTTTTTACTGCATCAATGTATATAATGATCCGGCACGCTATTACCGAAATGTACTTACACTGGCAGTCATGAGCGCCGCGCTTGTTTTTGCCTCATTTTTACTGATCAGGAGGAATCGATATGACAGTATTTAAGTGTTATATGAAAATATTAAAAAAGAATATCGGACTGGTCAGCATTTACCTGTTAATCTTCTTTTCGATAGCCATGGTTCTTCAGGCCTCCGCCAAAAAAGAGCATCTGGAAGATTTTGAAAAAACGCGGATTGACCTTGCCATTGCAGATCAGGATGACAGCACACTTTCTCATGCACTCACAAAATATCTCAAAACCATCCACAATGTATACAAGATTTCCGCAGAACCCACCGTAATGCAGGAGGAACTTTTTTACAGAAATGCAGAATATATTGTGCAGATTCCAAAAAATTTTTATGAAACCTGTATTGTAGATGAAAACCCGCTTTCTGTCACAAAAGTGCCCGGTTCTTATTCTTCTTTTTATGTGGATCAGCAGATAAATGCATGGCTGAATTCCATCCGGACTTATACTGCTGCCGGATTTTCACAGAAAGAAGCCGCCGCTGCTGCGCTTGAACAGTCTGTCTCGGAAGTTACCATGTATCAGGACGATGAAACAGCAATTGAGACACCGGGATATACGTATTATTTCCGCTATATTCCGTATCTTTTTCTGGCCGTATTGTGCTACTCCATGGGCTATATCCTTCTGGCATTCCGAAAAGAGGATATCCAGAAACGTATGCAGGCATCTGCCGTCTCTACCCACAGGCAGAATCTTGAAGGGCTTCTTGCAATGTTTACCATTGGATTCTCCCTCTGGCTGATTGTAGTCGCCGGTGCCGGTATTATGTATGGGAAAGAACTCCTGATTTCCAAAGTTCTGGGGTATTACCTGTTAAATACCTTCCTAATGCTGACAATTGCACTTTCACTGGCATATCTGATCGGCCTTTTTATGAAAAACAGCAACATGCTCAATGGAATCACCAACATCGTTTCCCTTGGTATATGTTTCCTCTCAGGTGTATTTGTGCCGATGAATATCATGAATAAAAAAGTCCTCAGGGTTGCACAGTTTCTTCCAGTTTACTGGTATGAAAACGTCAACGAGACCCTTTCCCGGTATCATGTCGTTTCCGGCAAAATTGCCGTTGATATCTGGAAATCCATGGGAATCGAAATCATGTTTACTCTTGCTTTGCTCGCACTGATCCTTGCTGTTTCTAAATACAAACGACAGGGATAATCGCTTAGATTTCTGCATTGATAAACAGATTAATCCCCCATTGCCGATGCTTAATGATTATTATTAACCAAGTCTCAATGAATGACTCGCAATTCTGATATATTCTTAAGTACAACAAAGCCCACAGCATCTGCTGTGGGCTTTATCTATACTCTGTCTTATGACATTTTACTGTATTAATTTCAGAAGAAAATTCCAACTTGCTCCAGGAACTGTTCCGGAACTTCTACATGTGGGAAATGCTTCGTTTCTTTAAGTGTCGCAACCTCTACAGACGGATTGACATTCTGGTAAGCTTCTACGATCGCTTCACCATTATTTTCTGCTTCACCTTCTACGATATAAAGGCTGTTGTCAATCTCTTTGAGGCCCCGGGTAATATCAATGTTCATATATTTTGAAGCTTTATTTGCATATACATTCTTTGCATAGCATCCGCCTCTGTGAGCAGCTTCATAATATGCATCCTGAAGTTCCTGATCCGGATGGAACGGATCAAATGCATAGTTCTCAATAAAGTCATCATTGACTGCACTTCTTGATACAACCATATGATAAACCAGTGTTCCAAATACCGGAATCTCCAGACATTTGCGCAGAAGCTTTTCTTTCCTGCCAGGCATCTGTTTCAGACTGGTAAGGCTGACCGGATTCACCATCATGATCTTATCAAACAATGTCTTTTCGTTATGGCATGCCATAACTACAAATGAAGCGGAATATCCATTTACAATGACATCCGTTTTTTCTCCGATTACATTTTTAATAAAATCACAGATTGCCTGCACATAAACAAAATTTGTGTAAGTCATACCCGACTTCTCAGAACGTCCGCATCCCGGAAGATCCAGATTATATACTGTATGCTCCAGCGCAAGTTCATCCTCGATTCTGGTCCATTCATATCCGGAGCCACCCGGAAGCATATCATGAATCAGAAGAATCGGGCTTCCTTTACCTTTTTTTGTATAATAAATATCGCCAAAACGCCAATGATAATAGTTTCTGACATCTGTATCCAGCATTTCCTTAAGACAGGCGGATGCTGCAATTACTTTATTTATAATATGGATCGTGGCAGTTGTTGTTGTAGCCAGTGCTGCAAGAGTAAGCAGTCGTTTACTGTGCTTGTTCATGTTCTACCTCCCTTTTTATCACCTGAATAGCTTTATTATACGCTAAAAAAAATATTTTTACAATCTATAACAATGAAAGAAGTTTTTGTACATCTTCCATTCTGGTTGCCCAGCTGGTTGCAAATCTGACTACGGTATGGGAATCGTCAGCCTTTTCCCAGAAGCCGAACTGCACGTCCTTTTTCAGTTCTTCCATTCTGCTGTTTTCGAGTACGACAAACTGCTGATTTGTCGGTGAATCAATAAAAAACTGATATCCTTTTTTCTTTAATCCTTCTTTAAGGACTGCTGCTGTCTCAATGGCATTTTTGCCGATTTCCAGATAAAGATCATCTGTAAAAAGTGCATCAAACTGCACACCGAGGAGTCTGCCTTTTGCAAGAAGTGCGCCATGCTGTTTCACACGTGTAAGAAAATGTTTCGGCATACAGTTTCCTGTAAAGACAACCGCTTCGCCGCAAAGCGTACCGGCTTTTGTTCCACCGATATAAAATACATCACAGAGCTCTGCCAGATCCTGCAGTGTCACATCTGTTTCTTTGCTGACAAGTCCGTATATCAGTCTTGCTCCGTCGAGAAAAAGCGGCAGCTTATATTTTCTGCACACAGAAGAAAGCTCTTCCAGTTCCTTTTTGCTGTATAAAGTTCCATATTCTGTCGGATGTGAAATATAGACCATTCCCGGAAATACCATATGCTCATGGTTATCATCTCCATAGAATGTTTCTGCCAGTTCTTTAAGATCTGATGCACAGATCTTACCGTTTTTTTCCGGAAGCTCCAGTACTTTATGTCCGGTAAATTCGATTGCACCGGCTTCGTGTGTACTTACATGTCCCGTGTGAGCCGCTACAACACCCTCATACGGTGCCAGCATAGTGTCAATGACAATCTGATTGGTCTGTGTGCCGCCTGTCAGCAAATAGACTTCTGCGTCCTCACAGCCGCAGGCCTTCTTAATCTTCTCCTTGGCTGACTCGCAGTAGTGATCCATGCCATAACCAGCAAGCTGCTCCATATTGGTGTCAATCAGGTGCTGAAGTATTTTTTCATGTGCGCCTTCTGAATAGTCATTTACAAAATATAACATTTCTCGTTCCTCACTTGTAGTAAAATCAGGTTCATTTTATCAAAAAAATCCCCCGCGGGCAACTCGCGGGGGAAGTATTCACCGATTTATCATATCCTGATAAGCGTCATTCAGTTCTTTTACGTTCATCTTATTTACCAGATAAACCTTATCTCCTACTACTGCTGCATAGAAGTTTGTATCATACTCATAATATTCTGCAGTGATTTCGTTTCCATCTGTGTCTTTGAAGATAAAGGTGTATGCCGCATCACCTTCCGGAGTATATTTCTCAGTAAGTCTCTCCTGTGCTGTTATATTGATAAGCTTATTATAAAAGGTTGTAAATGCAGTTTCATCCATATCTTCGCCATCCAGTTCATATGAAGTCGTTGTGGTCTCAGTCGCATCAGAGGAATCTGCATCGGCAGAGCTATCCTCGGATGAATCTGTACTGTCTGCATCTGTATCAGACTCTTCCTCATCTTCTGCTTTGACAGCCTCTCTTACAACATCGACTGTATGATCTCCGTCATCACTCTTTACTTCCAGCGTATCCAGATCATTTACTGATACATAATTTACGGACAGACTGTAGAAATCAGCAGCTGTGCTGTCGAGAATATCTGTCAGAGAATCTTTGGTGATCGTGTAGACTTCTTTACTGTCATCTACCTTTACATAACGGTCATCACCGGTCTCATCTCCCACATAAATGGTAAGTGTTTTCTCAACTGTCTGAGTATCCTGCTCATCCTCTGAAGAATCTGTATCTTCTGTGTCCTCATCGCTCTCCACAGCTTCTTCTTCGCTATACTTCACTGTAACTACAGCATACGGATCGTCAAATCCATATTTCGCATCATCGGTACAGTTGTAATCCACGAATTTATCATATGCAAGTGATCCAATCGCCGAAGTGACCGTTCCGGCTTTTGTTGTATCTGCCTTTTCTGTATCTTTTCCATCGGACACATTCCAAAACAGATTATCTGCATCCTGAGTAAGTTCATATCCTTCTTCTTTGTCAACTTTTATATCTGTGATTGTTGCAGAAGTAACAGATGGGAATGTACCGCTCTCGGCAAAATCATATAATCCTCCCATAAAAGGCTCCAATGATGTACTTGATACCAGATAGACATTCTTATCATCGTCCTCCTTCTTCACGTAATACTGATTATTTGAAGATTCCATGCCAACCTGAAGTGTTGTATCTCCATCTGCTGTTGTCAGTGTGATCGTATTCTGCGGATCATCCAGCTCATACTGACTCAAATCCTCAACATCCGAAATCTCCTGATCTGCAGTAAGAGAAGCAACCCCCTTAACTGCATTATCCACAGTATCCTGATTTACCGGAAAATCTGCATCTGATTTTTCTGTCCATGTATCATCTTTTTTATCAAATTCTACATCTGCATCATCTGCTTTAAAAGAAACTGCTGTCACATCATCTGCTTTAAGTTTTACCAGATCAACACTCTTATCTTCTTCCTCAGCCTCTTTCGCTTCCTGTGAAGAAACATAAGAGTTTACACCAACATAGGCACCGCACACCACACCAAGCGCCACAACAGCAGAAACAAGTTTGACTGTTTTTTTCTTCATTATGCTTTTCTCCTTTTCAGCCATACCATAAATCCAATGACAAGGAAAATAACCGGGATAATTCCCATTACCATAATTTTCCAGAAGCTTACATCATAAGCAGTCAGCGTCAGATAGGAAATCTGCAGGTTTTTGGACGGAATAGAGATGGTAGAAGTTTCATCAGAACTGCACATCCAGTTCAGAGAACTCATGATCATCTGTTCGTTTCCGCCGGATACCATCTGGTTGATCTGGCTGTCCATGAGATTGGAACTTGTATAATAAACAATCTGAGTTTCTTTGTCATCATCCAGAGTTTCTGTAATACTTACACCCAGGTCAAACGGACCATCAATATCATCGTCGGTCTTGTCAATCGAACCACTGTTTACATCTACTTTTGAATATGCACTGTCAGAAGTAGTCAGAAGGCTGTTGACTGTAACTGTATCACGAAGATTATCTGTCTGTTTGATTCCCTGAGCATACGGCATCAGAACATAATATCCTTTGGATGCAAAATCAGAGATTGCATCTGTGCTGTTGACCGTCGGTACCAGATAATAAGGCATCTGTGCATAATGCTGTGAATCGCCCTCGATCACTATACCATCTGTTCTTTCCACACCATAATTTGCAAGAACAGCATCAAAGTTTTCCATAGATTCTTCTGTATAATCAGAGAAGATCATAGCCTTTCCGCCATTTTCCAGATAATCAATAATTGCATCTTTTTCAGATTCGGAAATATCAGAAGCAGGTGCATTGATCAGCAGGCATGCCGCATCATCCGGAACTTTTTCTTCTGTGATCAGATTCAGGGACTTAATGTCAATATTCGCCTTCTGGATATCCTCCTGAAGTGTAGAATCCAGTTCTTTTTCACCATGTCCGTCCAACGTATAAAGCACCGGAAGATCTTCTGATGTCACATAGGAAATTGCACTGTCAATCTGGCCTTCTCCATCAAATCCTGTCGTTGTAGACTGATAAGTATTGTAATCTATAGAAGATTCATAAATACTGCTGTAATTTACCACTTTGCTTCTGTCACCACATACAACGATCAGGCTGTTTGCATCAACATCGTCACTTGTATATTCGGATGTAAATTTCGGGTTTACTACCGGATCTTTCTGTTCTACTTTAATATGATCCGATTCTTCACCATACTTTTCCAGAAGTTTTTTGATGGTTTCATCTTCGGAACCACTCTGAACCACCTGATAGATTGTGATATCTTTGTCCAGTTTTTTCAGGAAATCCTTTGTATCATCGCTGATGCTGTACAGCTTTTCGCTGCTGACATCAACTTCCGTATATTTGGATGGAAGTGAGCCGACGATCATATTTACTACAAGTACGATTACAATAAAAATGGCACTGATGACTACACTGTAAGAACCATTTTTGAGATACTTTTTGTTCATGGAATCCTTGATCTTCTGCTTCAGAGGCTTCTTTTCTTTCTTTGGAGCTTCATTTGCCGGATTCCCCTGATTTTCTGTCTTCTTTGCTTTAAATTTGTCTGTGAATTTCATTGTCTCCCACCTCCTTAATTCCAGCGTCTCTTCGCAATCGACTGTACGGTCAGGAATAAGCATACTGCGATCACAGACACGAAATACAGAATTCCTTTGACATCAAAAATTGCGTTTGCAAAGTTGTCAAAATGGCTGCTCAGGTTAAAGATATCCAATACTTTCTGGATTCCGCCTGAGAAAAAGCTGGAATTCACGACATAAACAATCACAAGTGCAATTTCTCCGACCACGCAGACAACTGCAGAAATCAGCAAGTTTTTGATCATGGTGTAGATTATGATTGCTGCTGCCAGGATCAGGAGTCCGAATGTAATGCATGTGGAAAGTGCTCCTTCGGAGAAGAAAGAGGAAATTCCGTTCATCATATAAAAAGCAAACAGAATGACAAAGGTCAGCACTGCCGCAATGACCTGACTTTCGGTAAGGGATGAAATAAACACACCGATTGCAAGGTTTGCACAGCCCAAAAGGAAAAATCCGAGGACTGCCGTATAAGCTGCACCCAGAGATACGGTGCCGAATTTTGTCATAAGTAATGGATAAAAGCACATGATCAGCATCGGAATCGCAAAGATCGTAACCAGTGCAAAATATTTGCCGAGAACGATTTTTTCTACAGATACCGGTGCGGTAAGGAGCAGCTGATCTGTTTTCTGTTTACGTTCTTCTGCAAGAACTCTCATGGTAAGGATCGGTACACTGATCAGAAATACGAATGTCAGTGCACTCAATGTATATTCAAAGCGTGGGTATGACGCTCCGAGCTGATATGCGGAAAAATAAATACCAGTCAGAAGCAGAATAAAAAATATGAATAAATATCCGATCATGGATGTAAGATAACTTCTCAGTTCTCTTTTATATACTGCGATCATTTATCTTCCCCCTCCTTTTTGTCTGTCTCTCCATTCTGTGCTTCCAGGATTTTTTCAGCTTCCCCGGCACTGTTTACTTCCATCTTTTTATCTGAAGTCTTTGATTTTTTATCATCTTCAGTCAGTTCAAGGAAGATTTCCTCCAGAGATACTTTCTTAGACTGCATCTCAAGGATCGGACACTTCGCATCTGCCATTTTGAAGAATACTTCTTCACGGACATCACTGTCCTCATTTGTGGAAACAGTTACATTCCATGCATGCTCTTCTTTTGCATCAGCTACAGTAACATTCTTTACACCCTCAATCTGTCCGAGTGCTGTACGGATCTTGTCTTTCTCACCTTTTACAGTCAGATTCAGGGTATTAGATCCTTCTGCAAGTTTTCCGAGGTTCTCCGGTGTATCACTCGCAACAAGTTTTCCATGGGAAATGATCAGTACATAATCGCAGACGGCACTTACCTCTGAAAGAATATGGGAACTCAAAATCACCGTATGTTTTTCCTTAAGGCTCTTTATCAGATCACGGATCTCGATGATCTGTTTCGGGTCCAGACCAACGGTAGGTTCGTCCAGAATGATCACTTCCGGATAACCTAAAATTGCCTGTGCAAGACCAACCCTCTGTCTGTAACCTTTTGACAGGTTTTTGATCAGACGGTTTTTCATATCTGTGATTTTTACCATTTCCATGACTTCTGCAATCATGGATTTCTTTTTATCTTTTGGGATTTTTTTGAGATCAGCGACGAAATTCATATATTCCAGCACTGTCATATCGAAATAAAGAGGTGGCATTTCCGGCAGATAACCGATACATTTCTTTGCCTGCTCCGGTTCGTCCAGTATATCATGACCGTCGATGGTTACCGTTCCCTCCGTAGATGCTATATAACCGGTAATCATATTCATCGTCGTAGATTTACCGGCTCCGTTTGGCCCCAGAAAGCCGTAGATTTTGCCCTTCTCAATTTTAAAAGAAAGGTGGTCAACTGCTGTATGGTCTCCATAGCGTTTGACCAGATTGTTTACTTCAATCACAAGTCTCTCCTCCTTTTTCATTGACATAATCGTTTTATTATTTCTGCCTCTATACAAAACAAAAGATGCCTCCAGGTGAAACAGAGATAGGGGGTACCTGGAAGCATCTTCCATTTAAGAGCCAGATCTTATGTCTGCTCTTGGAATATTCTATGAGAAAGTTGTGATAAAAATAGGATGAATCTGTGATGATTTTGTGAAAATAATTTCTGTTGATTTTGCCTTATGCAAGCGGCTCTTTCAGTGGTGTTCCTGCCTTGCGCGGATAGCGTCCCGGTGTCGTTTTTATTTTCTCGATCACGACAAGAGAACGCTGGATCTCGGAATCAGGAAGGTTAAAATAAACTACATCCTGAATCTTGCCGCCGAGGATTTTTACTGCCTTTTCTGCCTGCTGCAGTTCTTCCTGCACCGTGCCGGATTTATAGGAAATAAAATGACCGCCGACCTTTACATAAGGAAGACAATACTCTGACAGCGTTGCCAGATTGGAAACGGCTCTGGATACGCACAGATCATACTGTTCACGATACACCTTGTTTTTTGCAAATTCTTCCGCACGACCATGAATTGCCGTGATGTCTTCAAGCTTTAAGAGTTCAAATGTTTCCTCCAGAAAATTCACACGCTTTTTCAGGGAATCCAAAAGGCAGGCTTCCAGATGCGGAAATGCGATTTTGAGCGGAACGCCCGGGAAACCGGCTCCTGTACCGATATCCATGATCTTGTTTATTTTATTCATATCTACAGCCTTCACACAGGCAAGACTATCCAGAAAGTGCTTTACCAGCACCTCCTGAAATTCTGTGATTCCGGTCAGATTCATAACTTTATTTTTTTCAACCAGATATTCATAAAATGTAATAAACTGCTGTTTCTGTACCTCATTCAGGGTAATGCCGAGTTCCTCACATCCCTGTTCGAGTACGTTCAGATCATAATCCAATATTTTTGTCCTCCTCTTTCTCAGGAATTTCTTCTGTACTGTTCAAGATATACCAGAAGTACGGAAATATCTGCCGGTGATACACCTGAAATACGAGATGCCTGTCCAATGGAAATCGGACGGTATAATTCCAGCTTCTGTCTCGCTTCGATGCGCAGACTTCCTACTTTTTCGTAATCAAGATCTTCCGGAATCTTCTTTGCTTCCAGTTTCTTAAACTGCTCTACCTGTTTGAGCTGGCGTTTGATATAACCTTCATATTTCAGGTTGATTTCCACCTGCTGCTTCACATCCCACGGAAGTTCCGGCCTTTCCGGATCAATTGGTGCCAGATCTTCATAATTAAGTTCCGGTCTGCGGATCAGCTCGGCGATCGTTGTACCTGATTTCAGAAGTGTACTGCCCTTTTCTTCCAGAAGTTTCTGTACCTGTGGTGTTCCGCCGATCGTTGCATGTTCTGTTCTGTCAATTTCTTTCTGAATGGCTTCTTCTTTTCGAAGAACTGCCTGATAAGTTTCTTCATCGATCAGACCTGCCTGATACCCTTTCTTGCGAAGACGGAGATCGGCATTATCCTGTCTCAGAAGCAGGCGATATTCTGCACGGCTGGTCATCATTCGGTACGGCTCATGGTTTTCTTTTGTTACAAGATCATCAATCAGTACGCCAATATAAGCCTCAGAGCGATCCAATACAAGCTGTTCCTGACCTTTTATTTCCATTGCTGCATTGATTCCGGCAATCAGCCCCTGTGCGGCAGCTTCTTCATATCCGGAACTTCCGTTAAACTGTCCGCCGCTGAACAGACCTTTGATCTTCTTAAATTCCAGTGTCGGATAGAGCTGACGCGGATTGATGCAGTCATATTCGATTGCATAAGCATTCTTTACGATTTTTGCATGTTCAAGACCCGGAACAGAATGATACATGGCATCCTGTACATCTTCAGGAAGTGAGCTGGACATTCCGCCGATGTACATTTCATTCGTATAAAGTCCTTCCGGTTCGATAAATACCTGATGACGGTTTTTGTCTGCAAAACGAACGACTTTATCCTCGATAGACGGGCAGTATCTCGGTCCGGTTCCCTCGATCATTCCGGAATATAACGGGGAACGGTCCAGATTGTTACGGATGATCTCATGTGTTTTTTCATTTGTATAAGTCAGCCAGCATGATTTCTGTGGGATCTGTACAGACTCCGGATCTGTAGAAAAGGAAAACGGCACAACTCTTTCGTCACCAAACTGTTCTTCCATCTTCGAATAATCAATAGTATTTCCTGCAATTCGCGCCGGTGTTCCTGTCTTGAAACGAAACATTTCGATTCCGAGAGATTTCAGGGAATCCGTCAGATAATTGGCTGCCTGCAGACCATTCGGCCCGGTATAATTGCTGACGTCTCCGTAGATGCATCTTGCCTTCAGGTATGTTCCTGTACAGAGTACAACTGCCTGACAGTGATAAATGGCTCCGGAATACAGTTTTACACCTGTGATCTTTCCGTCTTCGACGAGAAGTTCTGTTACTTCTCCCTGTTTGATGGTCAGATTTTCCTGATTTTCCAGAGTTTTTCGCATCTCTGTACTGTATGCCTGTTTATCTGCCTGCGCTCTTAAGGAATGCACGGCAGGACCTTTGGACTTGTTCAGCATTTTTGACTGAATAAATGTCTTGTCAATATTTTTACCCATTTCTCCACCGAGGGCATCCAGTTCTTTTACCAGATGACCCTTTGAACTTCCGCCTACATTCGGATTACACGGCATCAGTGCAATACTGTCGACACTTACCGTAAACATCACTGTATCAAGCCCCAGACGCGCACCGGCAAGTGCGGCTTCACATCCGGCATGTCCTGCACCTACCACTACGATATCACAGGTTTTTTCCAGTGTTTTATTTTCCATTATTATCTTCCCTTCTTACTTTCCTACACAGAATTTGCTGAATATTTCATTTACAAGGTCTTCACCCACAGACTCGCCTACGATGCGTCCGAGACTTTCGTATGCACTCATCAGGTCTATGGAGAAAAAATCTTCTGCCATTCCCATGTTGATGCTTTCTTTTACCAGCTTCAGACTTTCTTTCGCCTCTTCAAGTGCTGCTTTATGACGGGCATTTGTGATATATACCTCATCATTAAAGGAAAGTTCTCCATGGAAAAACATACGCCTGATCTCATCTTCAAGCTGTCTGAGTCCTGTTTCTTCCACAACAGATACCGGAATGACCGGGCTTCCTGTTTTTTCTTTTAATTCTTCAATACTCACTGCGGCTTCCAGATCGGTTTTATTGTAGATAACAATACTCTTTCGACCGGAAAGAAGTTCCATGATTTCTCTGTCATTCTCATCAAGCGGAAGTGAAGAATCCACCACATAAAGGATCAGATCCGCATCCTCAGCCATCTGTTTTGCCTTGCCGACACCGATTTTTTCCACAATGTCTTCTGTCTCACGGATACCTGCGGTATCGATCATCCGAAGTGTAATGCCGTTCAGTGAAATATATTCCTCAAGAATATCTCTTGTCGTTCCTGCGATTTCTGTAACGATTGCACGGTCTTCCCCTACAAGAAAATTAAGCAGCGATGATTTTCCCGCATTTGGTTTTCCAAGAATGACAGTCTTGATTCCTTCCTGAATCATTCTTCCGTCGTCAGCAGTTTTCAACAGGCTGCTTATATTTTCACTCTCTTTTTCCACAATTTCAAGTAGTTCCTGTGGATACCCGGTAAGGTCAAAATGCTCCGGATCGTCAAGTGCTGTCTCAATATAAGCAATCTGATGCAGCAGCCTTGCACGGATCTCCCGGATTGCTTTCTGCACAGAACCCTTTAATTGCTCAACAGAGCTTTTCAGTGCCATTGAGTTTTTGGCCTGAATGACATCCATGACCGCCTCTGCCTGCGAAAGATCCAGTCTTCCGTTTAAAAACGCTCTTTTTGTAAATTCTCCCGGTTCTGCGATGATGGCACCGTTTTTCAGTACCGTCTCGAGAACCCTCTTCATGGCATATACACCACCATGACAATCTATTTCAACAGTGTCCTCACCTGTATATGTGTGAGGTCCTTTCATAATCATAACTAATACTTCATCTACAACTTCTTCCCCGTCATAGATAAAGCCATAATGTATCGTATGGCTTCCTACTTCACGGATATCTTTTTTGCCGTTTTTGGAACGGTAAATATTCGCAATCACATCCATTGCTTTTTCTCCGCTGATGCGGACGATGCCGATACCCGAAGCACTCATAGCTGTAGAAATTGCTGCAATTGTAGCGTCCATATTTCCTCCTGAAAAAGAAAGATGTTATTCAGGGTAAAAAGCACACGTCAAGCACGTGTTATTCACGCTTTCACCTAGAATAACATCTTTTAAAATCATATATTAGTATCTTTTTAATTTTACAACTACGTGACGGTAAGGTTCTTCACCCTCACTCACTGTCTCAACAAATTTGTTTCCCTGAAGTGCTGAGTGGATGATTCTTCTTTCGTAAGGATTCATCGGCTCAAGTACTACCGGTTTTCTTGTCTTTTTGACTTTGTAGGCAATTCCTCTTGCCAGATTTTCCAGAGTTTCTTTACGGCGTCTTCTGTAATCTTCGGTATCCAGTTTTACACGGATGTAATCGGATTTTCCTTTGTTTACTACAAGGCTTGTCAGATACTGGAGGGAATCCAGTGTCTGTCCTCTCTTACCGATGAGGATTCCCATATCTTCGCCCTCGAAATCAACTTCCAGACAGCCGTCTGTTGTGTTGTATTTAGAAGTGATCGTTACTTCTCCGAGATCCATGGAAGCAAATACATCTTTCAGGAATACAAGTGCTCTCTCTTCGATATCTTTGATTTCTTCCGGATCTGTAATGATCTCTATTGCCTTTGCAGCTCTTACCGTTTTTTCTTTTGCAGGTTTTTCTTTCTGTTCTCTGACTGGCTTCTCTTTGGAAGCTTTTTCTCTGAACTGTTTTTCCCTGACCGGTTTCGGCTGTCTTTCTTCTTTTGCTTTTTCTGCAGAGGTCTCTTTTTTGGTTTCCGGTGCTTTGGAAACAGATTTCACTGCTGGTTTCTGTACCTCTTTCGCAGTTTCTTCTTTAAGTGCATCGATCTTAACAGAATCTATGATCTTTTCGATTTCTTTTTCTTCAGAACTTTCTTCTACTTTGCGAGCTTTAATGATCGCCGGTTTGCTTCCGATTCCAAAAAATCCGGAGCTTCCTTCACTCACTACCTGAATATCAAGCTGATCACTGGATACACCCAGTTCAATACATGCCTTGGTAATTGCCTCATTCTTGGTTTTGGCTGAAAACTGCATATATTCACCCATGATAAAACCCCGCCTTCCCTGTTTTTTATTTATTTCTTCTTATTACGTGCATCAAAATCTCTTACCATATTTGCCTTGGCTGTGATACTTCCGGCTTTTGCGTGTGAAGCCTTTTCGTAAGCATCTTCCACCTTCTTCGCACGGCTGTTTTCATCTGTACCACTCATGCCCTTGTCAATTTTATTGATGTTTTTAACACTCTGATGTGCCTGATTGGTAATCTTCTGAGGCGGAAGACCTTCTTTAGCTCTCTTGGCTTCCATCTTTCTCATATTTTCATTTACCAGATCATCAATGTTCATCTTGTCCAGATGACGGTTTATCAGAAGCTGCTGGATACTTCTTACTACTGAACTGGCAATCCAGTAAATACCAAGACCTACCGGGAATGTGAAACAGAAGAATGCTGACATCAGCGGCATAACTGTGTTCATAGTCTTCATGGAGCTTGCCATTGCGTTGTTGCCATCATTTCCGTTCTGTGTTGCTGCCTGTGGCATAAGTTTTAAGTTGAGCATCTGAGTTGCCCATGATAAAAGCGGAATTGCAAGTGCTGCAATGATAAGGATCAGAGATCCTGTTTTAATATAGCTCAGTGGCTGATCCGCAATGTTCAGTACACCAAAAGTCTGCATCTTCTGAATTTCAGAAGCAGTTTTGCTGATCTGATCAGAAAATCCGGAAAACTGACTGATCTTCTGTAAGGATTCCCACTGGGACGGAGACAGAGCATACAGGAAATCTACGATAGAATCTGCATTTTCCGTAACCTGTCTTACTCGTGTCATCTTGTTATCTGTGATAAAGTTATTAATGATATTTGTAAATCCGTCTACTGCAAGGATTTTTGTGCAGACGCCGTTAAATACATTGTAAACACTTCCAACATAAGCCGGAATGTTCTGGATTACCTGATACAGGGCAAACAGGATCGGCATCTGGATTGCCAGCTGAACGCAGCTTCCTGTCGCAGATACACCATATTTCTGGTATACTGCCTGTGTTTCTTCCTGCATCTTCATCATGGAATCCTGATCTTTTTTACCCTGATATTTCTTCTGTATCTTCTGGATCTCAGGCTGCATGATCGCACTCAGCTTAGAAAATTTCTGCTGTTTGATCTGCAGAGGAGTCATACAAAGGTAGATCAGTATACTGAAAATAATAATACAAAGACCGATATTCTGAATTCCAACTGCATCCAGAACCTTGTAGATTGCATTCATGATCCATCCCATCACTACTGCGATCTGACCAATGATCGGGGTACCACTCTTAGTAGCCAAAATCATACTTTCCAATTTTCTAGTTCCTCCTGGATAATCTGATGGAGCCACCTCCACCTATACATTTATGGTACAGGATCATATCCTCCATGAGAAAAAGGATTACATCTTAAAATTCGCCAAGCTGCCAGTAATCCTCCCTTTAATGCACCATATTTTTCGATTGCTTCCAAACCATATTGAGAACAGGTGGGAATATAAGGACACTTTGTTCTCTTCATCGGTGATATATATTTCTGATAGAGACGTATCAGTTTAATAAGAAGTTTCTTCATTTACATTATCTCCTGCAATTCCATGCTTCCTCGCCAGATCCATAAATGCCTTCTCTATCTCATGATAGTTTGTACCATTTGCAGAGTTTCTGGCTATCACGACAATATCAAGATTCTTTTTAAATAAAGATTCATTTAAACGATAGCTTTCCCTTACCAGTCTGGTGATTCTGTGGCGGACCACACTATTTCCTACTTTTTTGCTTACTGATATTCCCAGACGATTCTTCATGTGCTGATTTGGCAGCACGTACATCACCAGATACCGATTTGCTTTTGATGTTCCACGCTTATAAACCTGTTGAAAATCTCTGTTTTTCTTTAAGGACTCTGAGTATTTCATCGAATCCCCCTTCTTTTATTATAGAAGAAAAGACCACATAACTGCGGTCTTATATCTTAGGCTGATAACTGTTTTCTTCCTTTTAATCTTCTGGCAGCTAATACTTTACGGCCACCCTTTGTGCTCATACGAGCTCTGAATCCATGAACTTTAGCTCTGGATCTTTTCTTTGGCTGAAATGTCATTTTCATAGGTAAAGCACCTCCTTTATCTATTATACCTTATTCGTAATATTTTCATAGAACATCATTTCAATTATATTCATAACACCCCTGTTCGTCAAGCAAAAATCTTAAAAAATTCTACAAAATAAGGCTTTTTTTCAATTCTCAAAAGTACCCACATGCCAGTGTGGAAAGTTATGGTTAACGTAAAGTTATCCACCATCTTGTGGATAACTTGTGGATAACTTCATTTTTTCCACTGAATCTATCCCCAAAAGACGACTTAATTTTACACATAACCCTAAAAAAAGCCTTTATTTTACAATATTTTTTATGTGGACACAGTTATACACAATCCCCATATACTTTTTTCCACAGCGTTCAGACTTATGTAAACCTATGGGCATTTATCCACCATTTCCATGTTATACACATGTGGACAACGTGGAAAACTTCTCTGTTTTTCTTTGATTTTCCCCACTCAACCCTTTAAATAATCATTGCTAAACAAAAGAATTTATTATAATATATAAACGGATATTTATGTCTTTTGACCTATAATATAAACTTTCAAAGAAACCGGGAGATAGAAACATGGATAAAGTTATTGAAAACTGGGATAAAATTCTGCAGACAGTCAAAGCAGATTATGATGTGGGCGACGTTGCCTTTAATACTTGGTTAAAACCGCTGAAAGTCTACGATGTACGGAATCATGTGATCACGATTCTGGTACCATCCGAGCAGGTTGTTTTAATAAATCTTCTTAATAAAAAGTATAAACTTCTTCTTCAGGTTACGATCTGTGAAATAACTGGAATGGAAGAGTGTGAAGTCAAATTTATATCTCCTGATGAGGCCCCTAAAAAAGAAGTTTCTTCTTATGATAATGCATCCGCATCTACAGCGATGTCTGACATTGACCGCCGCTGCGAAGAAGCTCATCTTAATCCCAAATATATTTTTGATACCTTTATCGTCGGTAACAACAATAAATTTGCCCAGGCGGCTGCCCTTGCAGTTGCAGAATCTCCGGGAGATACCTACAATCCGCTTTTTATCTACGGAGGCGCCGGACTTGGCAAGACCCACCTTATGCATTCCATCGCTCATTACATTATTGAGCATGATGAAAACAGTAAGGTTCTGTATGTTACCAGCGAAGAATTTACAAATGAGCTGATCGAAACGATCCGTAACGGAAATAACTCCGCTATGTCCAAATTCCGCGAAAAATACAGAAATATCGATGTACTTCTTGTCGATGATATCCAGTTTATTATAGGAAAGGAATCTACACAGGAAGAATTTTTCCATACTTTCAACAGCCTTCACAGTGCAAAAAAGCAGATCATCATTTCCTCTGATAAACCGCCGAAAGATATGGAAATCCTCGAGGAACGTTTCCGTTCCAGATTCGAATGGGGTCTGATCGCAGACATCACACTGCCTGATTATGAGACCCGAATGGCCATTCTTCACAAAAAAGAAGAAATGGAAGGCTATAACATCAGCGAAGAAGTCATCAAATACATTGCTACGAATATTAAATCCAACATTCGTGAGCTGGAAGGCGCATTTAATAAAGTAATGGCAAGTTCGAAGCTCGAAAAGAAAGAAGTTACCCTTGAACTGGCAGAACAGGCACTGAAAGATATCATTTCTCCTAATGAACAGAAAGTAATCACACCGGATTACATCATTTCCGTTGTTGCCGAACACTATCATGTGACTGTTGCCGACCTCTGCGGAAACAAAAGAAGCTCCAAGATCGTTATGCCGCGCCAGATTGCAATGTATCTGTGCCGAGATATTATTGATACTTCACTTAAAACGATCGGCAAAAATCTCGGTGACCGTGATCATACCACAGTTATGCACGGGATAGAGAAAATTGAAAACGAATTAAAGGTAAATGATAACCTCAGAAACTCAATCGATACACTTAAGAAAAAAATTAATCCACAGGGTTAAATGACTTTTCCACATACATTTTCAAAGTTTGAAAGTACTTTTACACGAAGTTATACAGTGAAGAAATCCCCGTTTTTCAAGGTTTGAAAGACTTTTTCACATATTCACACCCCCCTAAGGCGGCTACGGCGGATTTCTTTATATATTTTTATTTATAAAGCAGATTCCGACACAGAAAGGAGTTATACACACATGAAAATCATCTGTTCCAAAAGTAATCTTTTAAAAAGCGTAAATATATCTTTGAAAGCTGTTCCTTCTAAGACTACAATGCCAATCCTCGAATGTATCCTTATGGACGCAACAACAAATCAGATTAAATTTACAACCAATGATATGGAACTCGGTATTGAGACAATTGTAGACGGACATATTGAAGAAAAAGGTATGGTTGCTCTTGATGCAAAAATCTTTTATGAAATCATCCGAAGACTTCCGGATAATGATGTAACCATCACAACTGACAGCAATTATGTTGCAACGATCACCTGTGAAAAAGCGAAATTTACCATTCCAGGAAAGGCAGGTGAGGATTTTGCTTATCTTCCTGTTATTGAAAAAGATGAATCCCTTACTTTATCTCAGTTTACTTTGAAAGAAATGATCCGTCAGACGATCTTTTCTATTGCAGTGAATGAAAATAACCGTCTGATGACTGGAGAATTGTTCGAAATCAAAGATAACTGTCTGAAAATTATTTCTCTTGACGGTCACCGTATTTCTATCCGAAAGATGCCTCTTAAGAGAGAATATTCCGACCGTAAGATTGTCGTTCCTGGAAAGACACTCGGTGAAATAAGCAAGATCCTGTCCGGTGAGATCGATGATCAGGTAAATATTTATTTTACAAAAAACCACATTTTATTCGAGTTTGACCAGACCATGGTCGTATCCAGACTGATTGAAGGTGAATATTTCCGTATTGACCAGATGCTTTCCAGTGATTACGATACAAAAGTCAGTGTTAACAAAAAAGAATTTCTTGACTGTATCGACCGTGCAACCCTGCTTGTAAGAGAAGGTGACAAAAAGCCGATCGTTATCGAGATCACAGATGGCAGCATGGAACTCAAGATTGATTCTGCGATGGGATCCATGAATGAAGAAATTGATATTGAAAAATCCGGTAAAGACATCGTGATAGGATTCAACCCGAAATTCCTCATCGATGCTTTGAAAGTTATCGACGATGAAGTGATCAACATGTATCTGATGAATCCGAAGGCACCATGTTTTATCAGAGATGATGAAGAAAATTACACATATCTGATCCTTCCGGTTAATATCAGCCAGAATCAGAGCAGATAATGCAGGTGTTAATCAGTCAGGATAATAAGAGGTGAATGGATTTGGAAATTAAAATTAGAGATGAATTTATCAAACTTGGACAGGCTTTGAAACTTGCAGGAGTTGTTGAAGATGGTGTGGAAGCCAAATATGCGATTCAGGATGGTCTGGTTCAGGTAAATGGAGAAGTGGATGAGCGCAGAGGCCGCAAAGTTTATGCAGGCGATGTGATCACATATGAAAATCAGGAAATAAAAGTAATCAAATAATATGTATATCAAATCGTTAGAGCTTAAAAATTACAGGAATTATCAGAATCTGCAGCTTGACTTCGATAAAGGAACCAATATTTTTTACGGAGATAATGCACAGGGAAAGACCAATATTCTGGAGTCGGTGTATCTTTGTGGGACGACAAAATCTCACAGAGGAAGCAAGGACAAAGAGATCATCCGGTTCGGAGAAGAAGAATCTCACATTCGAATGATGATCCGGAAAGATGAGTTTTCTTACAAAATAGATATGCACCTCCGTAAAAATAAGGCGAAAGGCGTTGCAATCAACGGACTGCCGATCAAAAAAGCCAGAGAATTATTCGGTATTGTAAACCTTGTGTTTTTTTCACCGGAAGACCTGAACATTATAAAAAACGGTCCCGGTGAGAGAAGAAGGTTTATGGATTTGGAATTATGTCAACTTGATCAGATTTATCTGACAGATCTTGCCGGGTATAATCATATTGTGAACCAGAGAAACCGTCTTCTGAAGGATCTTTATATGAATCCTTCTCTGAAGGAAACGCTTGATATCTGGGATATGCAGATGCTGCAGTATGGCACAAAGATCATCAATAAGCGCAAAGATTTTGTCCGTGATCTGAATCAGGTAATACAGGATATTCACCATAATCTGACAGGAGGAATTGAACACCTTGAAGTTGTTTATGAGCCGAGTACGGAAGCAGAAGATTTTGAAAATGTTTTGAAGAAAAACAGGGAACGGGATATCCGAATGAAGATGACATCCGCAGGACCGCATCGCGATGATCTGAGTTTGGTGGTAAATGGGATCGATATACGAAAATACGGATCTCAGGGACAGCAGCGTACGGCAGCTCTGTCTTTGAAACTTTCAGAAATATATCTCGTAAAAGAAAAAATCAAAGATACTCCGATACTTTTGCTGGATGATGTACTTTCAGAGTTGGACAGCAACAGGCAGACTTACCTTCTGGATTGTATTCATGATATTCAGACACTGATCACCTGTACCGGACTGGATGATTTTGTAAGTAACCAGTTTCATATCAACAAGGTTTTCAGAGTCATAAAGGGAGAAGTTTATAATCCGGTAAGCGGCTAAAGTATTTTGACAAGCAGGTATGCTTATGATACACTGGTTTTAACTATTGGAAAGTTGGTGAATACATTGGATAAAGAGGAATTTCGGATCAAACTTGAAGAAATAAATCGCCTTGTAGAAAAGAAAAATTACAAGGATGCCATGGAAGTTGTAGACAGTATTGACTGGCGTCGTGTGAAGAATGTCCGTACTTTATGTGTTGTAGGTGAGATTTACGCAGCAAATAAAAGATACGAGGACAGTAAGGAGATTTTTCTTCTCGCTTATCACAGAGCTCCTATTGGCAAAAATATTTTGTACCGCTTAATCGAAGTATCCCTCAGAATGAAGGATATTCAGGAAGCAGAGGAATTTTATGAAGAATTTCTGGAAATTGCCCCTAATGACAGTACCCGGTATATTCTGAATTATAAAATAAGCAAAGAAAAACAGGTTCCGCTTGATCAGCAGATCAGGATTCTGGAAGAATACAAAGAAAAAGAATTTACAGAAAGATGGTCTTACGAACTGGCAAAACTGTATTATCAGAATGGTGATACAGAGAAATGCCTGGATCTTTGTAATGAGATGGTTCTCTGGTTCAGTGAAGGCAAATATGTCATGAAAGCACTGGATCTTAAGAACCGTATGGGTATGCTGACCGGAAAAGAAAAGGAAAAATATGACAAACAGTTCATTCCGAACCTTACAACGGTAGAAGAAGCAGCCGAATTAAATACAGATAAAGATAGTCAGGAAATATCCGAAATCGAAAAAGCAGAGGATGAAGGTCCGGCCATCGAAAGCGTCCGCATTGATGAGCGTGATGTAAACGGAGCAGAAAGCCTTCAGGAAAAAATATCCAAAGGCATCCGTGATATTTTCAGCGGCAAGAAAAAAGAGGAAAGTGAAGAGCTGACTGAGGAAGAATCTGAGACACCGGCAGAAGAAGTGCAGGAAGAAATGATCAAAGATATTTCTGCTGAGGAAGAGCCGACCAATGTTCCGGAGCTTGAGCCGGAAGATGCGGTGATCCATGCACCGAAAAATCCGGGACAGTCTGTATTCAGTGATATAGAAGAACGAATCGAAGAATTTACAGAAGAAGAGATTGAGCATGATCCGGAAGAAGATGCTCAGGAGGTTTCTGAAGAGAAGAATAGCGAATCAGTAGCAGAAAGTAAAGTTGAAGAGACGCAGAATGAGAAAGATGCTGCACCGGAAAAAGCAACAGAGTTTAAGATGCCGGAGCTTGAGATTCCGGAATCCATGAAGAATTTTGATGTGGATGCTTCTATTGAGACAGAAATCCCGCAGGCACCGAATATCTGTCTTTCTGGAATGGACAAAGAAGATTCTGATAAAGAATTTGATTTTAATCTTGAAGATACAATTCTTGCGGCTGCAAGCGAACAGGGAATTGAGATTCCGAAAGAAACGATTCAGCCGAAAAAACCGGTCAAAGCACTGAAACCGGAAGAAGATCCGGATGATTTTATGACAGAAGAAGATCTTCAGAGTGCAGAAGATGAGTTCCTGAACGGTCCTGCCGGAAGAAACGCCGATGAGGATGATCTTGCAGAGACAGTTGAAATTCCGGTAAAAGAAGTAAAACATTCCAAGAAGGAAAAATCAGCGAAACCTCTTACACAGGAAGAAGAACTGGAGCAGTTCATTGATTCCATTCAGCCGGAAAATAACGCAGAGGATATCATTCCGCGTGATAAAAAAATGACTGAGGATGAAGAGAAGCTGTTTACTTATTTTGCAAAAGTTCCGGGACTGAGAGAACAGATCGTTGAAGCTCTGTATGATGTACAGATCAATGCATCCGACAAGACCTCAAAAACCGGTAACGTGATCGTCATGGGTGCTCGTGAAACAGGAAAAACACGCCTGATTTCCGGATTGATTCCTGCAATCTGTAAAGAACTCAATCTGGAAGCATCCAAGGTTGCCTATGTGTTTGCTGATCAGATCAATGGCAAGAATATTGCAGAAATCGTGAAGAAGATGTCCGGTGGTTTCCTTGTTATCGAAAATGCAAATCAGCTCACAAAAGAAACAGTCGAGCAGTTAAATAAAGCAATGGAATTCCGCACAGACGGACTGATCGTAATCATTGAAGATGAAAAAATCGGTATGCGCAAGCTGATTGCGAGATTCCCGAAATTTACATCTAAGTTTACATCTATGATTAATATTCCGGTATTCACCAATGACGAGCTTGTAAACTTTGCAAAAGTGTACACAAGAGAAAACGGATACACGATCGATCAGATGGGCATGCTTGCACTGTACAACCTGATCAGTACGAGCCAGAAAGAGGATCAGCCGATGAATATCGGTGCGGTCAAAGATATGATCGACAATGCAATCATGAAATCAAAAGGCGGTATCCGTAAACTGATATCCAAGAAAAAAGTAAATCAGGACGGATATAAAGTACTTTACGAAAAAGATTTTAATTAAAACAAACATATATCAGGAGGAAATTATGACCAGACCTTATCTCGGAAATCCCAAATATACCATTGAAGTTCTTCAAAAGTATGGATTTGTTTTCCAGAAAAGATTTGGTCAGAATTTTCTGATCGATACACATGTCCTGGACAGAATCATACAGGCTTCTGAAATTACAAAAGATGATTTTGTGCTGGAAATCGGACCGGGAATCGGAACGATGACCCAGTATCTTGCTGATTCTGCAAGAGAAGTAACTGCTGTAGAGATTGACGATGCACTGATTCCGATTCTGAAAGATACTTTGAAAGAATGGGATAATGTCAATGTGATCCACGGAGATATATTAAAGACCGATATACGTAAGATCGCAGACGAGAAGAATCAGGGACGTCCGATCAAAGTTGTGGCAAATCTGCCGTATTACATTACGACGCCGATCATTATGGGATTGTTTGAAAGTCATGTTCCGGTAGATTCGATCACAGTAATGGTTCAGAAAGAAGTCGCAGATCGTATGCAGACCGGACCGGGATCCAAAGATTACGGAGCTTTATCACTGGCAGTCCAGTATTATGCGAAACCGGAAATTGTGGCAAACGTTCCGCCGAACTGTTTTATGCCGAGGCCAAAAGTCGGAAGTGCAGTGATCAGGCTGACACGACATCAGAATCCACCTGTTACGGCAAAGGATGAAAAGCTGATGTTTCGTATTATCCGCGCTTCTTTTAACCAGAGGAGAAAGACACTTGCAAACGGCCTTAAGAATTCGCAGGAACTGAATTATACAAAAGAGCAGGTAGAAGCGGCAATCACTGAGTGTGGACTTCCGTTAAATATTCGCGGAGAGGCACTGACACTGGAGCAGTTTGCAAAACTGTCCGATATTTTTTTCGACATGAAATAAAAGAATAAACGAGAGATAAATAAAAATAACTATAAAGGGCATCCGGTGGCTGGTCGGATGCCCTTTATAGTTATTTTATTTAATTTAAAAGGAAGGAGAGTTGATTACCTTTCAGTAATCAACATATGAAAAAGAAAATTTATAAAAATAATGTTGGCTGTATTATTTTTATGGTCTTAGTATATTCGGAAATTATGATGGAATCGTGTTTAAGTTATGAAAAAACGGTGAACGATTGTCGAAGCTTTTATGAATGAGCGTGGAAAAAAAGTGAAAAAGAATTTTACAGCAATGAGAAAAAGTGTGCTATAATGCAGAGCGTACCAAAAAAGGACAGTTGATTCAGGAGGTAATTAAAAATGAAAATAAACAAATTAAGCGCATTTATTCTTGCAGGAGCTCTTACATGTACTACACCGGCAATGGTGTATGCAGATACAACATCTGATGCAGTAGACCAGGCGGTATCCGTACTGGAGAACAGTGGAGTGGATGATCTTCTTTCTGATCCGGATAAAGTAGTCGACATTATCGTTGCTGCAAAAGATGCAATCGGCCAGATTGATGTATCCGATGAAGAAATCAGCAATGCCATTGATGTGGCAGCAAGCGGACTTGGTATTTCACTTACTGATTCTGAGAAATCTACACTGGTTCAGTTATACAACAAATTCAAAAATATGAATCTTGATGAAAATGAGCTGAGAGCCCAGATCACAAAGGTATATGATAAGCTCGAAAGTCTTGGAATTACGAAAGATGATGTCAAGGGCGTTATCGGAAAACTCATCGACATTGCAAAAAGCCTGCTTAACTAAGTAATAGTGAGTATTATATAAAATAAACAAATGAAAAATCTATGTGAAACAAGAATATGTGGCAAATTTATAAAAAAAAAATGAAATGAATCTTAAAAATTGTGCAAATACACGAAAGATTCACTACTTGTTCATAATATGTTCATAATTGATTGCTATGATAAGAACAGTTCGAAAGAGCTACACAAAACAGACGTTGTAATGTTCTTCATTACACATAAATTTTTTCATAATAATCGCCCCGGTAAACCACTGCCGGGGCACTCCTCGTTTATAAAGCCCTATTTTGGGGCTTTTTTTATTTTTGGTGTTATAATATAATAAAACAAAAAAGTAAAGGAGAACGGAATATCATGGCTGAATCAATGAAAGATTTTGAAAAAGAACTGGAAGAATCAATGAAAAAAATAGAAGAAGGCGATATTCTTACAGGAACTGTAATCAGTGTAGATGAAAAAGAAGTAATCCTTGATCTGAAATATTACGCAGAAGGTGTGATTCCGGTAGAAGATTACAGCAGAGAACCGGGATTCAATATCAAAGAAGAAGTACATGAAGGAGATGAAGTATCTGCGACAGTCGTACGCAAAGATGACGGACACGGTAATATCCTTCTTTCCAGAGTGGAAGCTTCAGATATTCTTGCATGGGACAAACTGGAAGAATTAAAGAAATCCGGAGAAATTATTAATGTAGTAGTTAAAGGCATTACAAATGCAGGGGTAATTGCTTATGTAGAAGGTGTGCGGGGATTTATTCCGGCATCAAAGCTTGCACTTGGATATGTAGAAGATACAGAAGAATATCTGAATAAACCGATTCAGGTTCAGGCCATTGATGTCGACAAAGACAGCAAGAAACTGATTCTTTCCGCAAAAGAAATTCTCAGAGCAAAAGCGGAAGAAGAAAGAAAAAATAAAGTTTCAAACCTTGAAATCGGACTGGTAACAGAAGGAACTGTAGAAAGTCTTCAGCCGTATGGTGCTTTTGTTGACCTCGGAAACGGACTTTCCGGACTGGTTCATATTTCCCAGATCTGTGAAAAACGAATCAAAAAACCATCCGAAGTTCTGGCAGTCGGTGACAAAGTAAAAGTTAAAGTAACTGCAATCAAAGACGGCAAGTTAAGCCTCAGTATCAAAGAAGCATCTGATATGATGGCGAAGGAAATCGAAGAAGAAGTCTATGAAGTACCGGATGCCGGACAGCAGGCAACCACTTCACTTGGCTCTCTTTTTGCAAATATTAAATTAGATTAAGAAACAGTTATTCAGAGGATTTTATTTTTATGAAAAAACAGGAAAAAATTTTTGTTATCGGACATAAGAATCCGGACACAGATTCTATCTGCTCAGCAATCGCTTACTGTGATATCAAAAACAGAACCACACAGGACAGCAAGTATATTGCGAAGCGTGCGGGACAGATCAATGAAGAAACAGAATACGTACTGAACCGTTTTGGTGTGCAGCCACCGGGATATTTAAGCAATATCGGTACCCAGGTAAAGGATATGGATATCCGTTTAAGTCCTGAGGCAAATAAGAGCATGTCTTTAAAAAATGCATGGGATCTGATGCAGGAAAACAGCATCGTTTCTCTCCCAATAAGAGAAAAAGACGGTACTCTGGAAGGTCTGATCACGATCGGTGATATTGCCAAAACTTACATGGATACGACCGACAGTTATCTTCTTTCCCGTGCGCGGACGCAGTATCAGAGAATTGCCGAGACTATCGGAGGAAAAGTGGTTGAAGGTAACGGACACGGTTATTTTGTTCAGGGAAAGATTATGGTAGCAACCGCCAATCCGGATAAAATGAAAGAATATGTCGAAGAAAATGACATGATCATCATGGGAAACCGTGAGGAAGATCATCTGCAGGCAATTGAGCAGAATGTAAGCTGTATCATCGTCGGACTTGGAATCGAAGTGACCGAAAAGGTCCTGAAGCTGGCACATGAGAAAGATATCATCATCATTTCATCACCATATGATACATTTACAATCTCACGTCTTATCAACCAGAGTATTCCGGTGAAATATATTATGAAAACCGAAAATCTCGTAACGTTTAATACCGAAGATTTTACAGATGATATTCAGGATGTGATGATCAAACACCGTCATCGTGCATTCCCGGTCATTGACAAAAAAGGAAAATGTATCGGTACGATCTCACGCCGTAATTTCCTTGACATGCACAGGAAAAAAGTGGTTCTCGTAGACCATAATGAAAAAGACCAGGCTGTAGATAATATAGATAAGGCTGAGATTATGGAAATCATCGATCACCACAAACTTGGAACACTGCAGACAATGCAGCCGATCAGTTTCCGCAACCAGCCGGTTGGCTGTACCGGCACGATCATGTACCAGATGTATGGCGAACAGAAGCTCGAGATTCCACCCAAAATTGCAGGACTTCTCTGTGCAGCAATCATTTCTGATACCCTGATGTTCCGTTCACCGACCTGCACACTGCAGGATAAGATGGCGGCAGGAGCACTTGCACTGATCGCAGATATTTCCATCGAAGAATTTGCGAGAGAGATGTTCAAGGCAGGAAGCAATCTGAAAGATAAATCTCCTGAAGAAATTTTTTACCAGGATTACAAGAAATTTATCGCAGAGGGAGATGTCTGCTTCGGTGTGGGACAGATCAGTTCCATGGATGCAGATGAACTTAAAGAAATCAAAGAAAGACTGCTTCCGTTTATGGTCAGCGAATGTGGCAGACACGGAGTATCCAGAGTTTACTTTATGCTCACGAATATTATGGAACAGTCCACGGAACTTCTTTTCTATGGTGAGGGAAGTGAAGAGATGGCGGTCAATGCATTCAAAATGCAGCCGGAAAATGGCACGATTTATCTGAAAGGTGTGGTATCACGTAAGAAACAGCTGATCCCGCCACTGATGGAAGCCGCACAGATGAGCGGCAGCGATTACGTATAAACAGACGGAGGGCGAAAAATGGCAAAGCAGACATGGAAACCGGGTAATATGCTGTATCCGCTTCCGGCCGTTATGGTGAGTGTTACAGACGGTAAAGGTGAAGATGATATTATAACGGTTGCATGGACAGGAACTATATGTACCAATCCTCCGATGGTTTATATTTCAGTAAGACCGGAGCGTCATTCTTATCACATGATAAAAGAGACCGGAGAGTTTGTCATTAATCTTACGACTGAGAAACTTGCTAAAGCAACAGATTTCTGTGGTGTCCGTTCAGGAAGAGATGTAGACAAATTCAAAGAGACAGGACTGACCCGCGAAAAGGCTGATATCGTGAGTGCACCGATGATTCAGGAGTCGCCTGTATCCATCGAGTGCAAAGTAAAAGAAATCAAAGAGCTTGGTTCCCATCATATGTTTCTGGCAGATGTAGTAGCTGTTCATGCAGACGAACACTATATGGACGAAAATAATCGTTTTGATCTGAATCTTGCAAAACCACTTGTGTATTCTCATGGGGAATATATGGGAACCGGAAAGCAGCTGGGAACGTTTGGATACAGTGTCAAAAAGAAGAAAAAAACGTCGAAAAAAGCAACCCGAAATGGTCACAAAGCCTGATTTTAAAAGGGATTGCAGAATTACAGTGTTTATGATAAAATATACGTTAAGCAATTTATAAAACGGGAGAAAACACTTTATGAATAATATAACATTGATTGGAATGCCGGGAGTTGGAAAAAGTACGATCGGTGTTGTGCTGGCAAAGGTGTTGGGGTATCAGTTCCTAGATTCAGATCTTCTCATTCAGAAACAGGAGAATAGGCGCCTGTGGCAGATTATCGAAGAAGAAGGATATGAGGGATTTCAGAATATTGAGAACCGTGTAAATGCTTCCATAGAAGCAGAAAATACTGTAATTGCAACAGGTGGAAGTGTCGTCTACTGTGAAGAAGCTATGAAGCATCTGAAGTCTGTTGGGACAGTTGTTTATTTGAAATTATCTTTGAATTCTCTGGCAAAGCGCCTCGGAAATCTGAAGGGGCGCGGCGTTTTGCTGCGAGAAGGGCAGACGCTTGAGAGTCTGTATGAAGAAAGAACTCCGCTGTATGAAAAATATGCAGATATTGTGGTGGATCAGGAGGGGAAAGATCTGGAAGCAAGTCTGGAGCTTCTTTTGGAAACACTAAAAGAGAAAGCAAAGTAACTATTGTACAAGCAGGGGAGCAGAAGTGTACAGAAGAAATTTTTATTTACAAATAGCAAATATATGCTATAATACGAAATTGAGCTTTCGGGACAGGCACCTGAAAGTGAGATAGAAATTTATTTCTGGCATTCGCTTCGGCTTACGGAGTGAAAATAATTATAGAGGTGTTTTATGGAACAGTATGTAATCAAAGGCGGCAATCCATTAGTGGGCGAAGTTGAAATAGGTGGCGCCAAAAATGCTGCACTTGCAATTCTTTCTGCAGCCATTATGACGGATGAAACGATCCTTATCGAAAATCTGCCGGACGTAAGAGACATAAATGTTTTGTTAGAAGCAATTGCCGGGATAGGGGCTCAGGTTGACAGAATCGACAGATCTACAGTCAAGATCAACGGATCTACAATTGCAGATATCAGTGTTGATTATGAATATATTAAAAAAATCCGTGCATCTTATTATCTGTTAGGTGCATTACTTGGTAAATACAAACATGCGGAAGTACCGCTTCCGGGCGGATGTAACATTGGAAGCCGTCCGATCGATCAGCATCTTAAGGGATTCCGTGCACTCGGTGCATCAGTAAAGATCCTTCATGGAGCAATCGTTGCAGAGACCGAAAACCTTCATGGAAGTCATATTTTCCTTGATGTTGTGTCCGTTGGAGCTACGATCAATATCATGATGGCAGCAGCAATGGCATCAGGACGTACGATCATTGAGAATGCAGCACGTGAGCCACATGTCGTTGATGTCGCCAACTTCCTGAACAGCATGGGAGCCAACATTAAAGGTGCAGGTACTGACGTAATACGTATCAAAGGAGTAGAGAAGCTTCACCGTACCGAATATTCTATTATTCCGGATCAGATCGAAGCGGGAACCTTTATGTTTGCAGCCGCTGCAACAGGCGGAGATGTAACTGTGAAGAATGTTATCCCGAAACATCTGGAGGCAACTACAGCAAAGCTTGAAGAAATCGGATGTGAGGTTGAGGAATTTGATGATGCAGTACGTGTTCGTGCAGGCAAGAGACTTCACCGCACACATGTAAAGACTCTTCCTTATCCGGGATATCCTACCGATATGCAGCCACAGATTGCTGTAACACTTGCACTGGCAGAAGGTACAAGTATCGTTACAGAGAGCATCTTTGAAAACCGCTTCAAATACGCGGACGAGCTTTCCAGAATGGGAGCCAACATCAAGGTTGAAGGCAATTCAGCAATCATTGACGGCGTAAAGAAACTGACAGGAGCAAGAGTCAGTGCACCGGATCTCCGTGCCGGAGCAGCACTTGTAATTGCCGGTCTTGCAGCAGATGGTATTACGGTTGTAGATGATATCGTATATATCCAGAGAGGATATGAGAATTTCGAAGAGAAACTGAGAAGTCTCGGCGCAGAAATCGAGAAGGTTTCCAGCGAGAAAGAGATTCAGAAATTCCGTCTTCGTGTGGGTTGATAGTAAATAGTTATATAGAGCAGAAAAAACTGTGGATACAGTTTTTTCTGCTTTTTTTATAAAAGTTATACACCAGATTATATCTTTCTGTTATACTTTTTAAAAGAAAGACAGAATCTTTGGATAAAGGGGATAGTGATAATGGAAAATGGGGAAAAATCGGGGGTTGTAATGGTAAGCAGAGCAATGGCGATATTGAATTATCTTTCTATAAAGGACCATTATGTCGGAATTTCAGAAATTGCAAAAGATATGGGACTTCCAAAAGCAACGGTATTTAGGATCATAAATTCACTGGAAGAATGGAATGCAGTAGAATATGAGGATGGAAAGGGATATCATCTGGGACGATTTCTTATAAAACTTGGAAAAACTGCAAGTAAAGATGCTGGACTTATAGATATATGTAAGCCGTATATGGATAAAATAGCAGGGGAAATAAAAGAGAATGTGAATCTTGCAATAGAATATGAAAATGCAATGCTTTCCATTCATTCTACAAATATTCAGAGCCTGATTCTTTCACCGAAAAGCATTCCTATTTCGCCACTGTATTGCTCATCTATCGGAAAAGCGGCCTTGGCATATTTTAATGAGGAAAGATTTAAGAATTATTTTAAAAGGCAGGATTTGAGAAAAAGAACGCAGTATACAATGACAACCCAGCTGGAACTGGAAAAAGAGTGTGAAAAAATTCGGAAAATGGGAGTTGCGTTTGATGATCAGGAATATGAAGAAGGGCTGTACTGTATCGCGGTTCCATTGCTGAATAATGAAGAGCAGCTTGTGGCATGTATGGGAATATCGGGTGGATATTCGAGAATGATATCAAAAAAAGACAAGATTGTAAAATTGTTAAAAGAAGCAAAAGCAGATATTGAAGTGTACACAGAATGTATGGATAAATTTGCTTTATAAGAGATAACAGATGAAAAGAGTTCATGACGAATAGGTTCATGACTCTTTTTTTTGTGCAAAATAGAAGAAAAAAACTAAAAAATGTGTTTGAAATAAACAAAATGACTATAAAAATGCAATCTAATGTTGACTTTTTGACGAAGTATATCTATAATCAAAATAAATTAGAAACGACGTTTCAAAAATAAAAAACAATGTTTCAAAAATGAAGCAGGGAAAAGGAGGGGCTTTATGAATTCAAAAGTGAGGAAGTATTTGACAATTGTTGCGTTAGGTCTGGCAGGAGGATCTATTTATTTTCTTCCGTATATCAAGTTCGTATTTTATGATGCACAGATATCAAGTATGGGAATCACCAATGTACAGTCAGGACTTTTGATGACAATGTATACAGTAGTCAATATGATCCTGTATATTCCGGGAGGTATTCTTGCGGATAAACTTTCTGCAAAAAAATCAATCGTATTTTCGCTTGTTGCGACATCATTACTGGCATATGTATATGCATTTACGATGAAAAGCTTTGTTGTATCAATGATCGTCTATCTGGCATTATCATTCTCAACAGCATTCGTATTCTGGTCATCACTTATGAAAGCTGTAAGAATTATCGGAACAGAAGAAGAACAGGGATTTCTGTATGGTGTGTATTATGCATGTAATGGAATCACAAATGCTTTGACAAATGCATTTGCGCTGAAATTCTTTAATACTGCAGGTGGAGATATGAATGCCGGTTTCTTCAGAGCAGTTATTTCCGGCGGTTCTGTAGCTATACTTGCAGCGGTGATGCTGAGTATTCTGATGAAGGAAGATAAGAATTCTGTAGTTGCTACAAGTGAAGAAGATAAATTTAAATTTTCTGATGTTGGAAAAGTATTAAAAAATCCTGTTGTATGGATTGCATCTTTTGTAATTTTCTGTGGCGATGGAATTTATACAAGTGTTTCTTATTTCAACCCGTATCTGACAGAAGTTGTTGGTATTGCACCAGCTGATTCAAGCCTTATTTCCGTTATCAGAAATGGTCTGATGTTACTTGCTCCGGTCGGAGGACTTCTTGCAGATAAAGTATTCAAATCTACATGTAAATGGCTTACAACAGCATTTATTATTGTAGCGGCTCTGTTTGCATCGGTTATGTTGATTCCATCTTCAATCAATGCAACTGTTGCAAGTATTTACACATTGGTACCAAGTGCAGTTGGAATGATGTTATATGGTGTAATTTTCTCAGTAATGAGTGAGGCAGGTATACCGAGAGCACTGACCGGAACCGCAATTGGTATTGCATCCATCATAGGATATATGCCTGACTCTCTGTATTCTCTCATTTTTGGCGGAATGCTGGACAAATGGGGAGGAACTGGATATAACTATATCTTTATTTTCCTCATTGTAAGCTGCATTATAGGAGCAGTATTTGCAATGCTGGTAAGAAAACTGGGATTGAAAGCACAGAAAGCATAAAATAGACCGAGGAAAAAAGCATGAAAGAAAAATTATACATAGATGTCAGCAGATGCAAAGGCTGTGGCTATTGTATCAATGCATGCCCAAAGGGTGCAGTTTGTGTATCTAAACATATAAATGAGAATGGATATAATTCCATTGAGGTAGATCAGAGTAAATGCGTGGTCTGTGGAAGCTGTTATAAAGTATGTCCGGATTATGTTTTTGAAATCAGATAATGGAGGGTGCTATGGCTAAAGTGTTAATGAAAGGAAATGAAGCACTGGCAGAAGCCGCTCTTGCTGCCGGATGTAGATTTTACAGTGGATATCCAATCACTCCGCAGACGGAAATCCTGGAGTATCTTTCATGGAGAATGGAAGAGGTTGGTGGAACATTTATACAGGCGGAATCAGAACTTTCAGGTATTAATATGGTGCTTGGGGCAGCAGCGGCAGGTGCACGGGCACTGACATCCTCATCTGGACCAGGATTTTCGCTGAAACAGGAAGGAATTTCATATCTTGTTGCGGCAGATCTTCCGGCGGTGATTGTCGATGTAATGAGAATTGGTACAGGACTTGGAGACATCGCACAGGGTCAGGGAGATTATTGGCAGCTTACAAGAGGTGGCGGTCATGGAGACTATCACACAATTGTACTGGCACCTAACTCCGTTCAGGAAAATGCAGATATGATGGCAGAGGCATTTGAGCTGGCTGAAAAATACAGGCATCCTGTTTTGATCGCATCGGATGCAGCAATTGGTCAGATGATAGAAGCGGTGGAAATTCCGCCATTTCAGGAACATGACATCAACAAATATGAGTGGTCAGTGAAGGGATGTAAGAAAGGTGACGAGCACAAAAAAATACAGAATGTCTATTATACACATCCTGACTACGAAAAATATTTATCTGAGAAGTATAAAACAATTGAAGAAACTGAACAGAGATATGAGTGTGTGCAGGTGGAAGACGCAGAAGTTGTTCTGGTTGCATATGGAATAAGTTCAAGAGTGTGTCTTGAAACAGTGGAGATGGCCAGAGAAAAAGGTATAAAAATGGGACTTATCCGTCCGATCACATTATGGCCGTTTCCTGTCAAGGCGTTTGAAAAAGCTTCAAATGCAAAACTGTTTGTGTCAACGGAAATAAATATTCTTGGTCAGATGGTTGATGATATAAGACTGGCTATCAGAGATCGTGTACCGGTAAAACATTATGGATCAATATTTGAAATACCGGAGCCGGAAGATATTTTAAAATGTGTAAATAAGTGGCTTGACAGGGAGGTGGTCTGATATGCGTATGGTAGCACCGGAAACTGTAACATTTACCAAAAGTGGATTCTGTCCCGGTTGTGGACATGGGCTTGCAGTCCGCCTTATTGCTGAAATGGCAGAAAAAATGGCATTAAATGAAAAAATGATAACGGTTGTAGATGTTGCATGTGGTTCTTTGAACATTAATTCATGGAAATTTGATACGATAATGGCGGCACACGGACGCCCGATTCCGACAGCAATCGGAGTAAAAAAGGTCAGATCGGATAATGTTGTTCTTGCGTATATCGGAGATGGCGCAGCATATGCAATAGGAATGGCAGAAATGATGCATGCGGGAATTAGAAATGACAACATTATAACAATTGTTATTAACAATGGGCTCTTTGGAATGACAGGTGGACAGTGTGCACCGACATCTCTCCCAGGGCAGGTTACAACATCTACTCCGCATGGAAAAGATCCCGGCAAATGGGGAATGCCATTTCAGATAGAAAAGGCATTTTCGGGATTAGACGTAGCTTATCTTGCACGAGGCAGTCTTGCAGATGCAAAAGGAATGACTCAGAGTAAGAAATATATAGAGACAGCATTTGAAAAACATCTCGCAGGAGAGGGATTTTGTCTGGTAGAGTTACTGTCTCCATGTCCTACGAATATGAATATGCCACCGGTAAAATGTGCAGAACGCATCAGTAAAGAAATGCTGCAGTATTTTCCACTGGGTGAATTCAAGAAATAACGAGGTGCCATATGAAAAAAGAAATTATTTGTGCCGGATTTGGAGGGCAGGGAGTACTTACTGCAGGAATGATTTTGGCAAAAGCAGGAATGGAAATGGATAAAAATGTTCTGTTTTATCCTTCCTACGGATCAGAAATGCGTGGGGGAACAGCAAACTGTACAGTAAAAATAAGCGATGGAAAAATTGCAAGTCCGGTTTCAAGAAGACCTGATATTGTTTTTACATTAAATACACCGGCAGTTGATAAATTTGAGCCAATCTTAAAAGAAAATGGAATATTGTTTATCAATTCCTCAATTGTGCCGGAGAAAAGAAAGTTCAGAGATGATATTACTGTAGTCAAAGTTCCAGTAACCGATATATCCGGAGAGGAAGAAAATCCGAAAGCAGCAAATCTGGCAATGCTGGGAGCACTTGCAGAAATGACAGATTTGTTTGATACAGATTATCTTGAAAAAGAAATTCTCAGATTTTTTGAGAGCAAAGGAAAAGGCAAATACAATCAAAAAAATGTGGCATGTTACAGACGAGGCGTTGAAGCAGTTAAACATGACAGACAGTAGGAGGCTTATATGGAGTTAACAAAATTACTGAAGCCGAAGTCCATTGCAGTGGTGGGTGCCAGTGAGAAAGAAGGCTTTGGCGGTGATGCGTGTCGGAATATATTAAATTATATGAATGACCTTGAGAGGGTCTATTTTGTAAATCCACGCAGAGAAAAGGTATTCGGATATGCATGTTATCATTCAATAACAGAAATTCCGGACACAGTGGATTTATTGATACTATGCACGCCGCAGAAAACGATACTGTCTTTGTTGGAAGAAGGAGCAAAGAAAGGCTGCGGAGGAGCAGTCATATATGCCAGTGGGTATGGTGAGACAGGCACAGAAGAAGGAAGAACAAACGAAAAAGAGCTTTTGAAAAAAGCTGAGGAACTTGGAATTGCTATTATGGGTCCAAACTGTGCCGGATATGTGAATTACATTGATAATGTGCAAGCGTTTGCGTTCATTTCAGATAAGAGAGACAGAAAAGGATCTGTAGGTGTTATCTCTCAGAGTGGACAGTTATGTCTCTCTATGATGGACCATCCGGCAATGAAATTTTCATATAATATTTCGGCAGGTAATGCCAAAAACGTACAACTGGAAGATTATATGGAATTCCTGCTGAATGATAAAGATACAAAAGTGATAAGTCTTTACATGGAAGGGGTAAAAAATTCTAAAAGATTTGTTGAAATTTTAAATAAGGCCGCGCAGGTCAGAAAACCGATTGTAATCCTGAAAGCAGGAAGGAGCAATAAAGGACAGAAAATAGCAGCATCACATACGGGAAGTCTTTCTGGTTCAGATGCATCATTTGATGCAGTACTGAAAAAATATGGTGCTATAAGAGCGGACGATCTGGAAGAACTGATTGCAATTTCACAGTTGCTTTCAACGATTCCGAAACTGCCGGAGAAAGCAGCTTTTGCATCGATGAACCTTTCTGGTGGTGAAACTGCAATTTGTGCAGATGTAGGCTTTTTGAATGATATTGAATATCCGGATTTCAGTGAATCAACGCTGAAGAAACTTAAAGAACTTCTGCCCGGATATGCGACTCCGAATAATCCGCTGGATATGACAGCAAGTCTGTCATATGATGAAAATCTTTATGCACAGGCATTTGAAGCCGTGATGGATGAACCTGAGATAGGTATGGTTCTTGTCGGATATACGCTTTTGGAAGAAATTGCGGATCCTGCAATTTACTATATGTACCGGGGAATAAGAAAGATTGTTGAAAAGAAAGGAAAAGACTGCAAGCCTGTTGCCATTATTCCTTTCGCAGAAAATACGCGAAATCTGGAATATCAGGAAAAACTGGCTGAAATAGGAATTCCTGTACTTCCGCCACCAGTGTATGCATTTAAAATATTACGTAAACTGGCTGAATTTCTCCGGTATGATTATTCCTCATGCAGTCATGAAAACAGCATTCCACAGATAAGTGAGACAAAAACATACAGTTTGTCTGAATATGAAAGTAAACAGAAACTGAAAAAATATGGAATTCCTGTTGCAGATGAGTGGATAGTGACATCAGCTGCTGAAACAAAAGAAGTGGCAGAAAAAATGAGTGGTCCGTTTGCAATGAAGGTTCACTCAAAAGATATCCTGCATAAAAGTGATGTCGGAGGTGTGGTATTAAACGTATCAGACAGTGAAACAGCAGAGACTGCTTTTGCTGATATAATGAAAAATGCTGCAAAATATTGTCCCGATGCCAGAGTAGAAGGGGTACTGATTACTCCAATGCTGGAAAAAGGTATGGAGATGATCATAGGGGTAAATAATGATCCTCAGTTTGGACCGATGCTGATGGTTGGTATGGGTGGAGTCTTTGTAGAAATTTTTAGAGATGTTGCGATTTATCCGGCACCACTGACCAGAACTGAGACTATGAAAATGATTCAGTCACTGAAAGCATATAAATTGCTTGATGGATACAGAGGCGGTGCAGTTTACGATGTTGATGCGTTATGCGATATGATCGTGAACATTGGAAAATTTGCAATTGCAAATAAAAACAGAATCAAAGAGCTGGATATCAATCCTGTATTTGTATACCCCAAAGGGGAAGGCGTTGGTATTGCAGATTGCTTAATCATTGAGTATGGAGAAAATGAAGAAGTTATTTCAGAACATTAATTTAAAAATATTTATTCCATCTTGTCTTACATTAATTATATTGATTGGAGTGCTGTTGTTTTTCCCTGTAAAGTCAGCTCATATCATTCGGTATTTGTACGACATATGTACAGAGAAGTTTGGATGGCTGTATCTTCTGGCATGTCTGGCATGTTTTGGATTTCTTATATGGATATCTTTCAGCAAGGCCGGAAATATAAAGCTGGGAGCAAAAAGTGAAAAACCTCAGTATTCTGATCTGTCATGGATTGCGATGCTGTTTACGGCAGGTGTTGGTACAAGTATTGTAATACTTGGATTTTTGGAGCCGATTTATTATGTAAGCAGTCCCCCGTTCAATATAGAACCAATGAGTGAGATGGCATATGAATATGCACATATGTACGGTCAGTTTCACTGGGGACTGGGAGCATGGGCTTTTTATAATCCGGCAATTATAGCAGTTGCATACATGATGTATGTAAGAAAAGAATCAACGATAAGATTAAGTTCTGCGTGCAGACCGGTTCTGAAAAAATATACCGACAGATGGCCGGGATATTGTATAGATATTTTTGTAATATTTGGTGTAGTAGGTTCAATTACAACATCGTTGGGAATTGGTACACCGGTACTGGCAGATATTATAAGGGAAGTGTTTGGAATTCCGCAGCAATATGAGCTGCAGGTAAAGCTAATCATTCTGCTTATCTGGATAATGATATTCGGAACCAGTGTATTTCTTGGACTGGAAAAAGGAATACAGCGTCTCAGTAATATTAACATAGTTATGGCTTTTGTATTTATGCTGATTATTTTTCTGGTTGGTCCGACTGTGGGAATCCTGAAAATGGAAGTGAACAGTATCGGATTGTATGTGTCAGAGTTTTTCAGGATGAGTACTTATACACAGCCGTTTGGAGATGGCATATTTACGAAAAACTGGACAGTATTTTACTGGGGATGGTGGATTGCTTTTATGCCGATGATGGGAATGTTTGTAGGAAAAATATCCAGAGGAAGAACCATCAAAAATGTTGTCTGGGGACAGCTTATATGGGGAACAGCCGGCTGTTGCCTGAGTTTCATGGTCTTTGGAGGTTATTCCCTGTATCTCCAGAAGAGTGGAAAAGTAGATATTGTATCCATATTGAATAACGGGACACAAAGTGATGCAATCATTGCCATTTTGAAAACACTGCCAATGCCACAGATCATGATGATATTTTTATGTGTGGTGTGTTTTGTGTATCTGGCGACAACTATTGATTCATGTGCATATGTTCTTGCCGGTGTAACAACAGATAATCTGAAACCGACAAAGGATCCGGATAGATGGAACCGTCTTTTCTGGGCTGTTCTATTCAGCACTTTATCTATTGCGATAATGATAGTTGGTGGAATTGAATCTGTAAAGATAATGTCAGTCGTAACAGGACTTTTTCTGATTCTGGTTCTTTTCTTATTGATGGCATCAGTGAAGAAAAGACTGGAAGAAGATACATCCGAAAAAGAGAAAAGGAGGGAATAAGTATGGAAACATATTACAGCAGTATATTTAATGAGGTTTTCGGACCTGTAATGGTAGGAACATCCAGTTCTCATACTGCAGGTCCTTACCGTATTGGAGCAACAGCAAGAATGCTGCTGAAAAATCCAATAAAGAGAGGCCGTATTTCGTTTGACCCGAACAGTTCATATGCGTCATATTATAAACTGCAGTGGTCGGACAGAGGATTTGTAGCAGGGCTGCTTGGACTTGAAATAGACAGTGAAGATATGACAGATTCTCTGAAGATTGCAGATGAAAAAGGTGTAAAAGTCGACTTTGTAATAGAGGAAAAAGAGAATAAAGAACCGAATTACGCATATATGGAACTGGAAGGAGAGGATGGTTCTGAATTAAGACTCGGAACAACTTCTATCGGCGGCGGTGCAATTGAAATTATTGAGATTGATGGTTATCCGATTTGTATTTGTGGTGATTTTAATACCATATTTATCTATGTAAAAGAGAATGCAGAGGTTGCTGAAATAAAAGAAAAAGCTGGAAAGATCATTGGCGGACAGTGTAAAATTGAGGAAATAAGTAAAGAGTCTGCATGTCTTCTGTGCATTGAAACAAGAGTTTTTGTAAATGAAAAACAGATAGGGGAACTGGAGCAGACAGAAGGAATAGAAAAAGTAAGGTATACAGAACATGTATTACCGGTATTGTCGAGATTTGTATATGAAGGTATTCCTTTCAGAACTGCAGCGGAAGCACTGGAATTCGGAGAAAAAAATAATATTTCAAGTGCCGGAGAACTTGGCATTCAGTATGAAATAAAGAGAAGCGGATATTCCAGAGATGAAGTAATGGATATGATGAAAAATATTATCCGAGTTATGAGAGAATCTGCACGTAGAGGAATTGAAAATAAAACCAAAGAAAAAATAGGAGGACTGTATCCGATAAAAGCAGCAGAAATGTATGAAAATATCAGAAGTGGAAACAAGAAACTGGCAGGAATCGGTATTTTAAATGAGATTGTATGTGTTGCTATCGGAGTACTGGAGTCTGTAGAAATTGAAAGGCCGGGAGCAGTTGTTGCTTCTCCAACAGTAGGATCTGTAGGTATTTTGCCGGCTGCAGTTGTATATCTTGGTGATTCCATGGGTATGTCTGATGATGAGATTGCAATGGCAATGTTTGCAGCAGGAAGTGTCGGAACATTTGTTGCACATCAGGCAACGTTTGGCGGCGAAGTAGCCGGATGTCAGGCTGAATGTGGTTCTGCCGGGGCAATGGCGGCAGCAGGAATCGTTGAACTTATGGGAGGCACTGCTTCGCAGGCATTTATGGCGGCAACCATAACAATACAGAATATTCTTGGTCAGATCTGTGATGCAGTTTCAGTAGGTTATGAACCATGTAACGCAAGAAATGCATTATCTGTATCCAACGCGCTGTCAACAGCGAATATGGTGCTCTGCGGATTTTCGGTAGAAATACCATTAGATGAAACGATTGAAACAATGAATCGAGTAGGAAGACAGCTACCGACCTGTTTGAAGGGAACTTATGGTGGATTATGCTGTACTCCGACAGGACAGAAAATTGCAAGGATATGCGAGGGGGATTAATTTCTCCCTCTTTTTTTAATTCATTAATATTACTACTTGACAAGTGTATAAAATAAGTATATTGTAAGTTCTGCAATAACTTAATAAAGCGGCCTTTTATTCAGAGTGGTGGAGATACAAAGGATCTGTGAAGCCACGGCAACCCCTTTTTATGAGGAAGGTGCCAACCTGAGCGAGTCATCGAACAATAAGAGGATTGAAATCGAATTCAAGACAGTCCTGTTGTTGGGGCTGTCTTTATTTTTGTTATACAGGCTGAAAAAGTCATAATGCCGTTCGTGCTTGCACGTATAGGCATTTGAATTTGGAAGCCGCCCAATCATGAGGAAGTAGCGATTTTTGAAAAAAAATCTGCGGATTCCGAATGATTGCAGAATTACGAGAATTGCGAAGCAATGGAGTAATTCGTAGAACATAAATTAACTGATTATTTACAGAAAGAGGTTTAACAATGGAAAAAGAGAAAATTTTATTTACTTCTGAATCAGTAACAGAAGGCCATCCGGACAAAATGTGCGATGCTATTTCTGATGCTATTCTTGATGCAATTATGAAAGAAGATCCGATGGGACGTGTTGCATGCGAGACATCAGCTACAACAGGTCTTGTACTTGTAATGGGTGAGATCACTACAAGTGCTTATGTTGATATCCAGAAAATCGTAAGAGATACTGTAAGAGAAATCGGTTATACCCGTGGCAAATATGGCTTTGATGCAGATACATGTGCAGTTATCACTGCAATTGATGAGCAGTCGGCAGATATTGCAATGGGTGTAGACAAAGCTCTGGAAGCAAAAATGGGTGAAGATGAGATAGACGCGATCGGTGCCGGAGACCAGGGTATGATGTTCGGATATGCTTCTAATGAGACAGAGGAGTATATGCCATATGCAATCAACATGGCCCATAAACTTGCACGTCAGCTTACAAAAGTTCGTAAAGACGGAACACTGCCATACTTAAGACCAGATGGAAAGACTCAGGTAACTGTAGAATACAGCGAAGAGGGCAAACCGATTCGTATCGATGCAGTTGTATGCTCTACACAGCATGATCCGGAAGTTACGCAGGAACAGATTCATGAAGATATTAAGAAATATGTTTTTGATGCAATCATTCCGGCAGATATGGTAGATGATGATACAAAATACTTTATCAATCCGACAGGACGTTTCGTAATCGGTGGACCTCACGGCGACAGTGGACTGACAGGACGTAAGATTATCGTTGATACTTATGGCGGAGCAGGACGTCACGGTGGCGGTGCTTTCTCCGGTAAGGACTGCACAAAGGTTGACCGTTCCGCCGCATATGCAGCTCGTTATGTTGCAAAAAATATTGTAGCAGCAGGACTGGCTGATAAATGCGAAATTCAGCTTTCCTACGCAATCGGAGTTGCAAGACCGACTTCCATCAATGTAAATACATTTGGAACAGGTAAAGTTTCTGATGGAAAACTTGTTGAGATTATCCGTGAAAACTTTGATCTTCGTCCGGCTGGAATCATTCGTATGCTTGACCTGAGAAGACCGATTTACAAACAGACTGCAGCTTATGGCCACTTCGGACGTACAGATGTAGATCTTCCATGGGAAAAACTGGACAAAGTAGAAGACCTCAAAAAATATCTCTAAGAAACAGAACAGGGATAAAGAATAAACTCTTTTTACTGATTTAATAGAAAATTTAGAGATAAGAATATAGTGATATGATATAATGAACGCATATATCGAACAAATGGTTCGTAATATGCGTTCATTTTTTATTGCATATAGAGGAGGCACCGGTGGCGCGTCCGCTGATTTTATCAAGAGGTGAATAGATACCATGAAATTAAAAAACAGAATCATTGTAGGCTTTCTGATGATCATATTGATGCCGATGCTTTTGCTGGCGGCTACGCTGTTTGGAATCAGTGAGGCACAGCACCGCAATTCATCGGGCAGTGATACGGTGCAGGAAAGTGCATATGATATTACGATTGCGGATACCGGAAGCAGTCAGACCAGTATACAGATCATGACGAAAGATCTTTTTTTTACCGCGCTTGTGATATTGATTTTTACAAGTGTTTCCATCGGTCTCTGGATATACAGAAGTGTGGCAGCTCCGCTGGTTAAATTACGAAAAGCGACGCAAAATATAAAAGAAGGCAATCTGGACTTTGTGCTGGAAGTAGACGGGACAGATGAGTTTGCAGAATTGTGCCGGGATTTTGAAGAGATGAGGCGGCGGCTGAAAGAATCAGCAGAAGAAAAAGTTCTTCTCGATAAAGAAAATAAAGAACTCATCAGTAACATTTCCCATGACCTGAAGACCCCGATCACAGCCGTAAAGGGGTATGTAGAGGGAATCATGGACGGGGTTGCGGATACGCCGGAGAAGATGGACCGCTACGTCCGCACCATTTACAACAAAACAAACGAGATGGATCATCTGATCAATGAGCTTACTTTTTACTCAAAAATCGATACCAACCGCATCCCATATACATTCAGCAAATTAAATGTGGATGATTATTTTTCAGACTGTGCGGAGGAAGTGGGGCTGGAACTGGAGACGAGAGGCATTCAGCTTTATTATGCAAATTACGTCGAAAAGGATGTTCTTGTTATTGCAGACGGAGAGCAGATACGGCGTGTGATCCATAATATCATCAGCAATGCAATCAAGTATATGGATAAAACAAAAGGCGTGATACAGATCCGTGTGAAAGATGTCGGAGATTTTATACAGGTTGAAATAGAAGATAATGGTAAAGGCATTGCATCCAAGGACTTGACCTATATTTTTGACCGATTTTACAGAACCGATGTTTCGCGAAATTCTTCCAAAGGAGGAAGCGGAATCGGTCTTTCCATCGTTCGTAAGATCCTTGAAGACCATGGCGGCAAGGTATGGGCAACCAGCCGTGAGGGAATCGGAACAATCATGTACTTTGTTTTAAGAAAATACCAGGAGGTACCTATGAAATGAGCAAAATTCTGATCATTGAAGATGAAGAAGCAATTGCAGATCTGGAGAAGGATTATCTGGAACTGTCAGGATTTGAAGTAGAAATAGCAAACAGAGGAGACGTGGGCCTTGAAAAAGCACTAAAAGAAGAATATGATCTGATTATTCTTGATCTGATGCTTCCGGAGGTAGATGGATTTGATATCTGCCGTCAGGTACGCCAGGAAAAAAATATTCCGATCATCATGGTCTCAGCAAAGAAAGACGACATTGATAAAATCCGTGGTCTGGGGCTTGGTGCAGATGACTACATGACGAAACCGTTCAGTCCGAGTGAACTGGTTGCACGTGTAAAGGCACATATGGAGAGATACAACAGACTGGTTGGCTCCGTGGCAGTAAAGAACGACATTATTGAGATTCGAGGAATCAAGATTGACAAGACGGCGAGACGAATCTGGGTAAATGGCGAAGAAAAGACTTTTACAACGAAGGAATTTGATCTTCTGACATTTCTTGCTGAGAATCCAAACCGTGTATTTACAAAAGCGGAGTTGTTCCGTCAGATCTGGGACATGGAATCCGTAGGGGATATTGCAACTGTCACGGTTCATATCAAGAAGATCCGTGAAAAAATCGAATTCAATACGGCGAAGCCGCAATATATAGAAACTATATGGGGTGTCGGTTATCGCTTCAAGGTATAAATCATATGGAAAAATTATATAAAAAACTCGAAAGCTACGGTCAGTCGGATTATTATCCGTTTCATATGCCGGGACATAAGCGCAATCCGGATTCGGTAAGAGGTGATTTCCCTTTCGAGAGAGACATTACCGAAATAGAAGGTTTTGATAATCTTCATCATCCGGAAGACATTCTTCTTGAGGCGCAGAAAAATGTCTCAAAGCTTTATGGAACAAAAGAAAGTTATTACAGTGTGAATGGAAGTACTGCAGCTTTGCTTGCGGCTATTTCGGCAGCAGTTCCGCGGAAGGGACAGATACTTGTGGCAAGAAACTGTCATAAAGCAGTATATCATGCCATGTATCTGAGAGAGTTAAAACCAACTTACATTTATCCACAGATGGATATGAAGTGGTGGATAAACGGCGGAATTTTTCCGGACAAAGTGGAAAGATGTCTTGCAGAGAATCCCGAGATCAAAGCAGTATTGATTACTTCACCGACTTATGACGGAGTGGTTTCTGATGTTAAGGCAATTGCTGAGATTGCGCACAAATATGAGATTCCGCTGATTGTTGATGAGGCACATGGAGCACATTTTCAGTTCTCGAATTATTTTCCGACTTCAGCAGTGGAACTTGGAGCAGACCTTGTAATCCAGAGCTTTCACAAAACGCTTCCGGCTATGACGCAGACTGCAATTCTTCATAACTGCAGTGGCAGAGTGGATGGAAGACTTATTCGGAGATTTATGGGAATCTATCAGACGAGCAGCCCGTCTTATATTCTTATGGCAAGTATCGATGCATGTATCGATACGGTGACAGCAGAAGGTCATGAAATGTTCCGTGAATTTACAAAAATGCTGGAACAGGCACGAAAGAGGCTTTCGCAGTGCAGATATATCTGTCTGGCAGATCCGGAAAAGGATGTAAATGGTGTTTTTGATTATGACCGTTCGAAACTGATTTTTTCTACGGCCAATTCTACACTGACAGGAGCGCAGTTGTATGATATCCTTCTGGAGAGATACCATATACAGATGGAGATGGAAACTGAAACGTATGCGCTTGCACTTGCAGCAGTCGGAGACAGGGAAGAAGGATTTGAACGTCTTTGTCAGGCAATCGAGGAGATAGACCGGGAAGAAGAGCAAAAAGTGAAAAAGCTTGATCTGACAGGAATGGAAGAACGTAAAATGGACGCGAAAGCTATGCACTGTGTCCTGAATCAGGTACTTTCTGTTTCTGAGGCAATGGAAACGGAGAGCGAAAGCTGTATTCTGGAAGAATGTATCGGCAGGATATCGGCAGAGTTTGCTTATCTGTATCCGCCGGGAATACCACTTCTTACTCCGGGAGAGCAGATTACGGGAAAGTTTATCCGTAATATAAAAATATATACGGAAGAAGGCCTGTATCTGCAGGGGCTTGAAGACTATACGAACCAGTCCATCCGTGTGGTAAAACAGACAACAAAGGAGCAATACGAAGAAACTAATGGGTAAGATTTTTTATATCATGGGAAAAAGTGCGTCAGGAAAAGATAAAATCTATTCCAGACTTGCAGGAAATAAAGAACTGAATCTCAAGAAACTGATTCTCTACACGACCAGACCGGTAAGAGACGGAGAAGAAAACGGCAAACAGTATTATTTTACAGACGAAAAAAAACTTCAGGAATTTAAGACAGAAGGAAAAGTCATCGAAGCAAGAGCTTATAATACAGTATACGGTGTGTGGACTTATTTCACGGCAGATGATGGACAGATAGACCTTAAGAAGGGCCATTATCTGGGAATCGGCACACTGGAATCCTATCAGAAAATGCGAAATTATTACGGGGAGTCAAATGTAATTCCTGTTTATATCGAAGTGGAAGACGGTGAAAGACTGATCAGGGCTATCAAGAGGGAAAAAGAGCAGGAAACACCGAAATATGAGGAACTGTGTCGCAGATTTCTTGCAGATCAGGAAGATTTTTCCGAAGAGAAGATTCGGGAGGCCGGAATCAGCCGAAGATTCGAAAATGACGATCTTGATGTATGTGTCAAAAATATTACCGATTTTATAAATTATATGTCATAAACAAAAATAGTTTTGATTGGCTATTAAAGTATGATATAATGACAATATAACGAACAAAGATTCGTATATAGAAACTACAGACAAGAGAGGTGATTCTGAATGGTCAGTTTCAACAATATTATAGGGCATAAGGATATTGTAAAACATTTACAAAATGCAATTAAGACAGAAAAGATATCCCATTCATACATTTTTACGGGCAGACCGGGATCCGGCAAGAAGCTTATTGCAACGACGTATGCAATGACGCTGCAGTGTGAAGCTGGCGGAACTGAGCCATGTCAGAAGTGTGATTCCTGTAAGAAGGCACTAGGCAAGAATCATCCGGATATTATAATGGTCAACCATGAGAAACCGGGAACCATTTCCATTGACGAGATCCGTGAGCAGGTGATTCATGATGTCGCAGTGAAGCCGTATTGCAGCCCGCATAAGATTTATATTATCCCTGATGCGGAAATGATGACAGTACAGGCTCAGAATGCTCTGTTAAAAACAATCGAAGAACCGCCGGAATATGCAGTGATCATGCTGCTGACCAGCAATATAGATGCGCTTCTTCCTACAATTCGGTCAAGATGTGTACGTCTTGACCTGAAAGTAGTAGATGACAACCTTGTTAAAAAATACCTGATGGAGAGACTGCATGTGCCGGATTATCAGGCAGAGATCGATGCGTCTTTTGCACAGGGAAGTATTGGCAGAGCCAAAGATGCGGCCACGTCAGAGGAGTTTTCTGCTATGACGGAGAATGCCTTAAAGATACTGAAATATGTCAATACAATGGAAGTATATGAGCTTGCAGACGAGATCAGGTCTCTTTCGGGCGAAAAGCAGAATATAGGAGATTATCTGGATATTTTCCAGTTCTGGTTCAGAGATGTTCTGATGTTTAAGGCTACTCAGGAAGTTGACAACCTTGTATTTAAACAGGAAATTAATTATATAAAGGAACAGGCGAGCCAGCGCTCCTATGAAAATCTGGAAAAGATTCTGGAGGCACTCGAAAAGACAAAAGTCCGTCTTCGTGCAAATGTTAACTTCGAGCTTGCACTTGAATTACTGTTTCTGACGATCAGGGAGAGATAGAATGACAAAAATTGTTGGTATCAGATTTAGAAACGTGGGCAAGATTTATTATTTTGACCCGAAAAACTATAAAATGCAGATCGGCGATCATGTAATCGTTGAGACCGCGCGTGGAATCGAATTCGGACGAGTTGTTCTCGGACCGAAGGAAGTAGGAGAGAATGAAGTAGTACATCCGCTGAAAGAAGTACTCAGAGTTGCGACAGAAGCAGATGAAGAAAGAGAAAAACAGAATCGTCTGAAAGAGAAAGACGCATTCAAAATCTGCCAGAAGAAGATCCGTGAACATGGTCTGGAAATGAAACTGATTGATGCGGAGTATACTTTTGACAATAATAAAGTACTGTTTTATTTTACCGCCGACGGAAGAATCGATTTCCGCCAGCTGGTAAAGGATCTTGCATCTATTTTCAAGACTCGAATCGAACTTCGTCAGATCGGTGTAAGAGATGAGACAAAAATCCTCGGTGGAATCGGTATCTGCGGAAGATGTCTCTGCTGTCATACGTACCTGTCAGAGTTTGCACCGGTATCGATCAAAATGGCGAAAGAGCAGAATCTTTCTCTGAATCAGACAAAGATTTCCGGTGTCTGTGGAAGACTGATGTGTTGCCTTAAGAACGAGCAGGAAACATACGAGGAACTCAATAAGAATCTTCCGGGAACAGGCGACACTGTCACACTTCCGGGTGGACTGCAGGGAACCGTACACAGTGTCAACGTTCTCCGTCAGCGGGTAAAAGTTATCGTTGAGGTGAACGATGAAAAGGAAATTCAGGAATTTGCGGTAAATGAACTGAAATTCCGCCCACGGAAGAAAAAAGCAAAGGCTTCCGAAAAAGAAGGCAAAGAAACAAAAGAATCAGAACAAAAAGAAGGAGATTCCAAATCCCATGGCAAAAAATCCGCAGAGTGATCTTGTACAGCCGAATGAACGGGTAGACGATCTTCAGAATGGTTTTTATGTGATTCAGAATCCTGAGAAATTCTGTTTTGGCATGGATGCGGTTCTTTTATCTGGTTTTGCGAACATAAGAAAAAACGAGACGGTACTTGATATGGGTACCGGGACAGGGATTATTCCGATTCTCCTGAAATCAAAGGGCAAAGGAGGTCATCTGACCGGGCTTGAGATTCAGGAGGAATGTGCGGATATGGCCAGACGCAGTGTGAGATACAACAGTCTGGAATCCGATATTGATATTATATGCGGAGATATTAAAGAGGCTGCTGCGACTTTTGGAGCAGCTTCTTTTGATGTAGTGACCAGTAATCCTCCTTATATGATCGGACAGCACGGAATCCAGAATCCTTATATGGCAAAAGCAATCGCACGTCATGAAATCCTGTGTACGCTGGAAGATGTGGTAAGTCAGGCGGCAAATGTATTAAAAGATCGTGGAAGATTTTTTATGGTGCATCGACCGTTCCGTCTTGCAGAGATTTTTCAGGTGCTGATGAAATACAAATTGGAACCGAAAAGAATGCAGCTCGTTTATCCATATGTTAATAAAGAACCGAACATGGTTCTGATCGAGGCGCGAAAAGGCTGTAATTCCAGAATTTCCGTAGAACCGCCATTGATCGTTTATGAGAAACCGGGTACATACACAAAAGAAATTCTTGAAATATATGAAATGATATAAAAACCACAGAAAGACAAAAAGAAAGGAGTTGCTTTGGATGAGCGGCAGACTTTATCTATGTGCGACACCTATCGGAAATCTTGAGGACATTACGCTTCGGGTACTCCGCACATTACAGGAAGTAGACTTGATCGCAGCAGAAGATACCAGAAACAGTATCAAGCTTCTGAACCACTTCGAAATAAAAACACCCATGACCAGCTATCATGAGTATAATAAAATAGAAAAAGCATACACACTGATAGAAAAAATGCAGAATGGGATGAATATTGCACTTATTACAGATGCGGGTACTCCGGGAATTTCTGATCCGGGAGAAGAACTGGCTGCAATGTGTTATGATGCAGGAATCGAAGTGACATCCCTGCCGGGACCGGCAGCTTGTATTACGGCACTTACTTTATCAGGACTTCCAACCCGACGATTCGCATTTGAGGCATTTCTTCCGATGGAGAAGAAGGAGCGCCGGGAGATCCTGAGCGAACTGGTAAATGAGACAAGGACGATCATTATTTATGAAGCCCCGCACAAACTGGTGCGTACACTGAAAGACCTGTACGAAACGCTGGGAAATCGTCGTATGACGCTTTGCCGTGAGCTGACGAAGAAACATGAAACAGCTTTTCGTACAACAATAGCAGATCTTATTGCACATTATGAGAATGAGAAGCCACTTGGTGAATGCGTTCTTGTAATTGAGGGCAAAAGCCGCCAGGAGCTCAAAGAAGAGGCAGTTGCTTCCTGGGAAGAAATATCAATAGAAGAACATATGGAGATCTATGAAAAACAGGGTATTTCCCGTAAAGATGCGATGAAACAGGTCGCAAAAGACCGTGGCGTATCAAAAAGAGATATCTATAGTTATTTGATGAAATAAGATGGGACTGCCCCAAAATATTATTTTTTTAGAAAAGAAAAAAATTTTTGGCATATACACTGGTTATAACATATAAATAATGTTATGATTATGCAAATGACGTATAACAGTATACTTAAAAAAATGTTTTACAACGATTATGACATCCATAAACATTGCTGATTATGGGAGAAATAATTATGGAAAGAAGAATATTAAAAATTCAAATGTTGGGATGCTTTTCTCTGGAATATGATGGCAAAGAACTGGTTCTGGATCGCAACAAAGTATCCAAGACCACGCAGTTGTTTCAGCTGATACTTCTTCACTCACAGGACGGGGGCATATCCAAAGTGGCTCTGATCGAGGCATTGTACGGGAGAAGCGACGTCGAAAACAAAAACGGCAGTCTTAACAACACGATATTTCGGCTTCGAAAGCAGCTCGCCGCGGCGGGGCTTCCGGAAAGCAGCTATATCCGTATAAATGGCGGAATGTGTACCTGGGATCCTGACATCAAGGTCGCAGTAGACGTATGCGAATTTAAGCAGACGAAAAGCTTGCCGAGGTTGCAGCCGCTTCTTCATTAAATCCGGTCGAGGCTGTTTCGGATGAGCAGGGCAAGGTTGTTTACAGCGATATGGAAGAGGGCATGTATCTGGTGATCGGTGCAGCAGAGAGCTCCGTTAAGGTAACACCGATGCTCTTAACAGTTCCTTTTGCAAGCACAGAGGAAGGATGGATCTACGACGTACAGGCTTATCCAAAGGCAGAGAAGAGCAACACAGCAGGTATTACAGTTGAGAAGAGACTTTATCGTATTAACCCGAATACGTTTGAACTGGATGAAATAACTGCTGACGATGCAACTTACAAGGTTGGTCTTTTTCTTGATAAGGATGGAACGATCCCATATGGTGATGACTACATCAGAACAATCCATATCCAGAATGCACAGTCAGGCAAAGCTTCCTACAGTAATGTCCTCAGAGGCACCTATTATATATTCGAGCTTGATGAGAACAACAAGGCGATCAAGCTGAATACTGGGGTGGAGATTGATAAAGAAAACCGCTTCCAGTACAATGTTACGAATGCAGCAGGCAAGAAAGACAACAGTGTTGTAGTGGATGACAATACGGTTGCTACAGATATTGCAGCTTATGTAAATAACATTTTTATAACTCTTCCGGAAGGCTTCTTTGTAAATGGAAAGATCGAGATTACAAAGAACGTTGTAGTGGACGGTGTGAAGAAGAATGTAGACGACAAGTTCTATGCAACTGTATTTGATGATTCTGGTAAGGTGGTAAGTACCGTTGAACTGAAGCAGAATGATAAAGTAACTGTTACGGTTCCATTCTCAGAAGATATAAAAGATACTGTTACTTATGCAGTTAAGGAAACCGATAAGAATGGTAATGTGCTCGATAAAGATGCTTTCGCATATGTAGTAAGTGGTGAAGACAGTGTTAAGCTGAATGAGTCTGATCAGTATCATGGAAGCATCGAGATTACCAATACCAAGAAGGATGCTACTGTAACACCTAGCGGAAGCAATGGTGGTTCTGGTACATCTAACGGTGGAAGTGGTGCATCCAGCCATGGCAGAAGTGCAACAAGTCCAGTTAAGACTGGTGACCCGATGAATCCGGCATTCTGGGGTCTGGTTCTTCTGGTATCTGTGATCGTGATTGCAGGTGGAGTAATTGTTTACAAAAAGAGAAAACAGAAATAAAGTGTAAGACGTTTGATGAGAGTCTGGTGTAAACCGGGCTCTCGTTATTTTTATTATGGAAAATGCAGTTGTTTTGTGTTATAACCTGACTTTTGCAGTTAAATTCAAATAAAATAAATCCCTTTAAAACGGGGATTCCCGGTTGGAAAAAGAGCCATTTTGTGCTATAATAAATTAGTATTATTATGCCTATTTTTAAAATGACAGAGTCATCTGTCTGCAGATAAATATAGAATGACAGGAGGAAGCACATGGGCGGAGAGAATACAGAATACGGCGCGGATCAGATACAGATTCTGGAAGGTCTGGAAGCCGTTCGTAAAAGACCGGGTATGTACATTGGAAGTACATCCAGCAGGGGCCTGCATCATCTTGTATATGAGATCGTGGATAATGCGGTAGACGAAGCGTTGGCAGGATTTTGTACAGAAATTCAGGTAACGATCAATCCCGATAATTCCATTACAGTAGTAGATAACGGACGAGGTATTCCGGTTGGTATTAACCACAAAGCGGGAATACCGGCAGTAGAAGTTGTATTTACGATTCTTCATGCCGGCGGTAAATTCGGCGGTGGGGGATACAAGGTATCCGGTGGTCTTCACGGCGTAGGCGCATCAGTTGTTAATGCACTGTCTGAATGGCTGGAAGTCAGCATTTATCACGAGGGAAAAGAATACAAACAGCGTTACGAGAGAGGACATACAATGTATCCTCTGAAGGTTGTAGGTGACTGTGAGGAAGGCAAGACCGGAACGACTGTAACATTCCTTCCGGATAAAGAAATCTTCGAAGAAACCGTTTATGATTACGATATTCTGAAACAGCGTCTCCGTGAGATGGCATTTCTTACCAAGGGGCTGCGCATCGTTCTCCGGGATGAGCGTGAAGACTCCAAGAAAGAAAAAACATTCCACTATGAGGGCGGTATCCGCGAATTTGTAACCTACCTGAACAGAAGCAAGGAATCCCTTTATCCTGAAGTTATTTACTGCGAGGGAGAAAAGGATGGCGTGGCAGTAGAGGTTGCCATGCAGCATAATGATTCTTATACAGAAAACAGCTACGGATTTGTAAACAATATCAATACACCGGAAGGCGGTACACATATTGTCGGATTCCGTAATGCATTAACTAAAACATTTAATGATTACGCAAGAAAAAATAAACTGCTCAAAGACAGTGAACCGAACTTAAGCGGTGACGATATCCGTGAGGGACTTACCGCCATCGTGAGTGTCAAGATCGAAGAGCCTCAGTTTGAAGGACAGACGAAGCAGAAACTCGGCAACAGTGAAGCGCGTGGTGCCGTTGACTATGTAGTCAGCAGACAGCTGGAAATCTTCCTTGAGCAGAATCCGACTGTAGCAAAAGCAACTGTAGAGAAATCTGTTCTTGCACAGAGGGCAAGAGAGGCTGCACGTAAGGCCAGAGACCTTACCAGAAGAAAATCAGCTCTTGACGGAATGGCACTGCCGGGCAAACTTGCAGACTGTTCCGATAAAGACCCGAAAAACTGTGAGATTTACATCGTAGAGGGGGATTCTGCGGGCGGTTCTGCAAAGACTGCAAGAAACCGTGCGACACAGGCCATCCTTCCACTTCGAGGAAAAATCCTCAACGTAGAAAAAGCCCGTCTTGACAGAATTTACAGCAATGCAGAGATCAAGGCTATGATCACTGCTTTTGGTACAGGTATCCATGATGATTTTGATATCAGCAAACTCCGTTATCACAAGATCATTATCATGACTGATGCCGATGTTGACGGTGCACATATTGCAACCCTGCTTCTGACATTCCTGTACAGATTTATGCCGGAACTGATCAAACAGGGTTATGTATATCTGGCACAGCCGCCACTGTACAAAGTAGAAAAAAATAAAAAAGTCTGGTATGCATACGATGATGCGGAACTGAACAGCATCCTTGAACAGATCGGACGTGACAATAATAATAAAATCCAGCGATACAAAGGACTTGGAGAGATGGATGCAGAGCAGCTCTGGGAGACAACCATGGATCCAGAGAAACGTATCCTCCTGCGTGTGACTATGGATGAGTCCGCAACATCAGAAATCGACCTGACATTTACCACTCTGATGGGTGATAAAGTTGAGCCGAGACGAGAATTTATCGAAGAAAATGCCCGCTTTGTAGAAAATCTGGATATCTAGGAGAATAAAGAATGGAAGACAATATTTTTGATAAAATCCATGAGGTGGATCTGCAGAAGACCATGGAAAAATCTTATATAGATTATGCCATGAGTGTTATTGCCTCCCGTGCCCTTCCGGACGTCAGAGATGGTCTGAAACCGGTACAGAGAAGGGTACTATATTCCATGATAGAGCTGAACAACGGTCCGGATAAGCCACATCGTAAATGTGCCCGTATCGTCGGTGATACCATGGGTAAATATCACCCGCATGGAGACAGCTCTATTTATGGAGCTCTTGTAAATATGGCACAGGACTGGTCTACGAGATATCCACTGGTAGACGGTCATGGAAACTTTGGTTCCGTGGATGGTGACGGTGCAGCTGCGATGCGATATACAGAGGCTCGTCTGAGCAAGATTTCCATGGAAATGCTTGCGGATATCAATAAAGATACCGTAGACTTCCAGCCGAACTTTGATGAGACCGAGCGTGAGCCGGTAGTACTTCCGGCCCGTTATCCGAACCTTCTTGTAAATGGAACTTCCGGTATTGCGGTTGGTATGGCTACAAATATTCCGCCTCACAATCTGAGAGAGGTTATCGGTGCAGTTGTCAAGATTATTGACAACATTATTGAAGAGGACAGAGATACTACGATCGAAGAACTCCTTGAGATCGTAAAAGGTCCTGACTTCCCGACAGGTGCAACGATCCTCGGTACAAGAGGTATCGAAGAAGCTTATCGTACCGGCCGTGGTAAGATTCGTGTCCGTGCGGTGACAAATATCGAAACTTTACCAAACGGAAAATCACGTATCATTGTGACAGAGCTTCCGTATCTGGTAAATAAAGCACGTCTGATCGAAAAGATCGCAGAGCTGGTACGTGAAAAGAAGATCGACGGAATTACCGACCTTAACGACCATTCCAGCCGTGAAGGTATGCGTATCTGCATCGATCTCCGCAAAGATGCCAATGCAAATGTAGTTCTGAACCAGCTGTACAAGCATACACAGCTTCAGGACACATTTGGTGTGATCATGCTTTGCCTGGTAGCCGTAAACGGAAGCCTTCAGCCGAAAGTCCTGACACTTCCGGAAATGCTGAAATACTACCTTGCGCATCAGGAAGACGTCGTTACAAGACGTACCAAATATGATCTGAATAAAGCGCAGGAACGTGCGCATATATTAGAAGGTCTGCTGAAAGCACTGGATAATATTGATGAAGTGATTCGTATTATCCGTGGTTCCAGAAGTGTACAGGTTGCCAAACAGGAATTGATGGACAGATTTGAACTGACTGATGTTCAGGCACAGGCAATCGTAGACATGCGTCTTCGTGCGCTTACCGGTTTGGAAAGAGAGAAACTGGAAGCAGAATATGCAGAATTAATGGAAAAAATCCGTAAATTAAAAGCAATTCTGGCAGACAGAAACACACTTCTTCGCGTGATCCGTGAAGAAATCCTTGCAATTTCCGAAAAATACGGTGACGACAGAAGAACAGCAATCGGATTTGACGCATATGACATTTCTATGGAAGACATGATTCCGAGAGAAAATACAGTCATCACTATGACAAAACTCGGTTACATCAAGCGAATGACCGTAGATAACTTCCGCAGCCAGAACCGTGGCGGCAGAGGAATCAAGGGAATGCAGACACTTGATGATGACTATATTGAAGAACTGATGATGACAACGACACATCATTATGTCATGTTCTTTACAAATACCGGCCGTGTATATCGACTGAAAGCATATGAGATTCCGGAAGCCGGAAGAACAGCCAGAGGTACGGCAATCATCAACCTGCTCCAGCTTATGCCGGGTGAACGTATCACTGCAGTTATCCCGATCAGTAAGTTTGAAGAGGGACACTATCTGATGATGGCTACCAGAAAAGGCCTTGTAAAGAAAACTCCGATTCAGGACTATGCAAATGTCCGCAAAATCGGTCTTGCTGCAATTTCACTTCGCGATGACGATGAACTGATCGAGGTAAAAGCTACCAATGATAAGAAAGATGTCATTCTGGTAACGAAATACGGTCAGTGTATCCGCTTCAAAGAAACCGATGTCAGAAGTACCGGCCGTGTATCTATGGGTGTACGCGGTATTAACCTGCTGGATGGCGATGAAGTTGTGGCAATGCAGCTTAACACACAGGGATATTATCTGCTTGTTGTATCCGAAAACGGTATGGGCAAGAGAACATCTATCAGTGAATTTACCTGCCAGAACCGTGGCGGTAAGGGTGTGAAGTGCTACAAGATAACCGAAAAGACAGGTAATGTTATCGGCGCCAAAGCAGTAAATGAAGAAAATGAAATTATGATGATTACTACAGAGGGTATTATTATCCGTCTGCAGTGTTCGGATATCTCAATCCTCGGAAGAATCACATCAGGAGTAAAACTGATCAATCTTTCAGAAGGAGTGACTGTTGCAAGTTTTGCAAAAGTACGTGAAAAAGACGAAGACAAAGCAGAGAAAGAAAGTTCTGAAGATACCGAAAATACAGAAGAAATTTCCGAAGATGCTACCATAGAAGAAAATCAGGACAGCACAGAGAAATAAAGGGGAAAGTAAATCATCATGGACAGGGAAAAAGCTGCAACAAATGTAAGAAAACGCTCCGGTGCTTCCGGGGCACATGCAAAAGCCGCAGCAGCCAAAAAAAGACAGCAGGCAAGACATAAAAACACCGCAAAAGGACGGTCTTCACGAAGAACATCAGGAAGAGCGGATATAGCAGCAGTGTTTGCCAGACTTCCAAAGAAAGTTCTGGCAGCTGCGGCTGTACTGATCGTGCTGATCATTGTGATCGTATTTGCGGCAAGAGGATGCGGTGTCAGTCATAAGACACCGGAGAAAGTAGTCAGAACGCTTGTAGAGGCTTATACGTCAGGAAGCGAAAGCAAGGCAAAGAAATGCTACGGAGTTTCCAAAGCTGATGATAATCTGCAGCAGGAAATGGATGCTACCGTAAATTACTACAAAGCTTTCGCTGCAGACAAGACAGAGATTACGCAGTGTGGCCAAATTTACCAGAATGGCAAGATTACATATATGTATGTGATTTATGATCTGGTACTTAAGAACGGCCAGAGTTATCCGTGTATCAGTACTTATATGGTGCAGAAAAAGGATGATGGCAAATATTATGTAATGACACCTTCGGAAATCACTGATGATATGAGCAAACAGGCTGCAACCAAATATGCAGAGTTTATGAATACGCAGGTTTATAAGGATTATACAACCGCTTATGATAAATTCATTAAGAAAAATCCGGGATATGAAGAACAGATTGCGGCAAAACTGAAATAGAATCCTTTGAAGAGGCGGTGCGCGTAAATGAAAAGAATTATAATGATGGTGTTAAGAAACATCCTGTTTGTGCCGTGGGGCTGGTTTATGCTAAATAAATATGCGGCAAATGTGGATCGCTATACAGAAGGCGAGAGATATGCACTCCTGAAAAAAATCGACCATAAGGCAAATGTGGGTGGAAATATTACCGTGAAGTCTTATGGAGTTGAAAACATTCCCAACGAAAATGGTTTTATGTTTTATCCGAATCATCAGGGATTATATGATGTGCTGGCCATTCTGGAAGCCTGCCCGACACCTTTTTCTGTAGTTGCAAAGAAAGAAGTGGGAAACGTACCGTTTTTGCGACAGGTATTTGCCTGTATGAAGGCATATATTATGGATCGAGAAGATATCCGGCAGTCCATGCAGATAATCCTCAATGTCACAAAAGAAGTCAAAAACGGACGCAATTACCTGATCTTTGCAGAGGGAACCAGAAGCAAACACGGAAACCATCCGCAGGAATTTAAGGGTGGAAGTTTTAAGGCGGCAATGAAGGCAAAATGTCCGATCGTGCCGGTGGCACTGATCGACACCTATAAAGCATTTGATACGGGATCTGCAGAACCATTGACGGTACAGGTGCATTTCCTGAAGCCAATGCATTATGAAGAGTATAAAGATATGAAATCCACAGAAATCGCAGCCGAAGTCAGAAAAAGAGTAGAAGCAACGATTCAGGAATATGGTGGATGGGACGAATAAAATTAAGATAGCAGGACAGCCAGGGGTAAATCTCCCGGCTGTTTTCTGTATAAGGATGAGCCGCAGTTCAGGTATTTTCCTTATCGAGGGCCTGCTTCATGAGTGTGCAATCTTTACTGAACTTACAGTCTCCGTACTCGCAGCTTGAATCCAGAAGATGAAGGCCGTCCGGAAGTTGTTCAAATTCGCATATGACTGTCTGAGTCATGTCAAAATTTCTACAGTATCCGGTAAAAAACTCTTCTATAATCTCTGCCATAAAAATCCCTTCTTTCGCTTTTTCAGAAATCTGTTTTCTTTTAAAAATCAGTCTAACACAGAAACTTCGAAAATCCAACAAAAACGCGGCAATAACAGTCTTGCGTGAATAGCTGTTTTTTGAACGTCAACTGTGTTTGACTTTATAATAAGTCTGCCCGTATAGTTAAAGTAGAGATTATAGAAGTAAAAAGTCCAGGCGACTGGCAGCAGATAAAAGAGAAGATTTGGAGGAAACAGGAATGGGCAGAAGTTATTGGATATGGTATCCGGGAGATTTTGAATTATATCATGGGATGAAACAGAATTTCAGCCGTGTGGAGAGAGGCTTTGGCTGGCCGGCTTTCTGGAAAAGTGAAGGTTTCCGCAACAGAGTGGCTTTCCGTCGTACTTATCAGCTGGAAAAAGAAACTTCTTTTACCGTATATTCAAATGCCATCGGCCATGTATTGGTTGGCGATAAGAAATATCCGTTTGGAAAGAAAATCGTCTGTGGTCCGGGAGAAGTTGCAGTTGGAGTTCACACAGGCTGCATTGAAGCTTTTCCATGTATTTATGTGGAGGGAGAAGTAATCTGCTCAGATAAGGGATGGATTGTAGAAGATTATGATAAAGAACCACTGCCGGCCGGCAAAAGCAAATACTTTACAGAACCGAATCAGAATCCGACAGTCTGGGAATACAGCGAAAAAGTATATGAACCAGTCAGTGTAACAGAATATAATGGCGGAACACTGTATGAGTTTGAAACAGAACTGAATGCGGTTCTGGAAGCAGAGTTCAAAAACGGATACCAGCCGGTGCTGATCTGCTGTGGAGAGTCAAGGGAAGAAGCAATTGATCCGGTCCACTGCTATTATAGCTGGCAGCCGGACAAGGAGACAGGCAAGTGTCCGTGCTGTGCAGTAAGATTTGCATATATTCCTGACTGCAAGCCGGGTGAAGTTATCCTCAGGGCAAACCATCAGTATGTGGATATTCCGGTAAAAGCATCTTTTCATTGTGGAGAAGATCGATTAAATCAGATCTGGTCTGTAGCAGAGCATACATTCCGGCTTTGCAGCGGCATTTTCTTTATTGACGGAGTAAAACGTGATAAATGGATCTGGTCGGGTGATGCTTATCAGAGCTTTTTTGTAAACCGTTACCTGATGGCGGATGCGGATATTGACCAGAGAACAATTCTGGCACTCCGTGGTAACGACCCGATGACAAAACATATCAATACAATTGTAGATTATTCACTGCTGTGGTTACTCGGTGTAGATTATCATAATGAAGGATATGGTGACAGGGACTTTCTGGAACTTGTTTATCCGAAGATGGTTTCTCTTATGGGATTCTGCAATGGCAGACGCGATGAGCATGGTTTCCTGATCGGGAAAGAAAAAGACTGGGTATATATTGACTGGGCGGATATGGATAAAGACGGCCCGCTCTGTGCAGAGCAGATGCTTTACGCTGCCTGTTTTCGCGCAATGGCGGAAATCAGCGAACAGATTGGTAAAGATGGAAGCGTTTACAGAGCAGAATATGAAAAACTGACTGCTGTCATCGAAAAATTCTTCTGGGATGAGGAAAAAGGTGCTTATATCGATTCCTTCACGTCCGGCAGACGAAATGTGACAAGACATGCAAACATTTTTGCAATTTTATTCTCAATTGTTGACGAAACGAAGCAGGAAAAAATCCTTAAAAATGTATTAGAAAATGATGAAATTCCGGCGATCACAACACCATATTTCAATTTCTTTGAACTGGATGTACTTTGCCGGATGGGAAAACTTACAGAAGTTCTGGACAAAATCCGCTCCTACTGGGGAGGTATGCTGGACCTTGGCGCAGTTACATTCTGGGAAGAATATGATCCGTCTGTACCGAAGGAAGAACAGTATGATATGTACGGTGATCACTTCGGAAAGAGTCTCTGCCATGCATGGGCGGCAAGCCCGATCTATTTCCTGGCAAAATATTTTGCCGGGCTGGATCTTGTAAACAAAGATGGTGTTACTTATATATTAAAACCGCAGATGCAGTATTTTACAGAGCTTGACTGCACACTTCCGGTGGGAAGCAATGGAGTTATGCGTCTGGTCTGGGATGGAGAGATTTTGGAAATCACACCGAATGCAGATGGCGGAATTCTGGAACTAGGTGAACAGAAACTTTCTCTGGTAAGAGGAGAGACAAGAAGGGTGAAGATTTGAAATGAAAAAAATAGATTTTAATAAAAACTGGACATGTAAATGTCTTACCAGAGATGAAGAACCATACTCTGTGACTCTTCCGCATGATGCCATGCGGAGTGAGCCGCGAACAGAAGAAAGTTTGAGCGAAGGAAATTCCGGCTGGTATCTGGGCGGCGACTATGAATATACAAAACATGTTTTTGTACCGTCAGAGTACAGTGGCAAAAAGGTTCTCATCGAGTTTGAAAGTGTTTATCATAATGCAGAAGTTTATATTAATGGAAAGAAAGCTGCATACAGACCGTACGGATACACGAATTTTTATGTAGATACTGAAGGGCTTTTGAAATATGAAGCACAGAATGAAATCCGTGTGATCGCACGAAATTCCGATCAGCCAAACAGCCGCTGGTATTCAGGAACAGGAATCTACCGTCCGGTATACCTCTGGACAGGAGATAAAAAATATATCCCGGTAAACGGAATCAAAATTCACACAGTCAGTTATATGCCGGCTGTAATCGAGGTGGAGATTAAAACTTCCTGTCCGGGTATGGTAAATGTTGAACTTTTAGATAAAGAACATACTGTGCTTACGAAAAAAATTGAAAATACAGGAAACCCGTCCGTATTTCGTATGGAAATTCCGGATGCAAAGCTCTGGGACTGTGATCATCCGAATCTTTACACCCTGTGTGCGACATTTGGAGAAGATGTTGTCGAGGAAACATTTGGAATCCGACTTCTTGAATGGAGTCCGGAAAATGGTCTTACGATCAACGGCAAAAGAGAAATTCTCCGTGGAGCCTGCGTGCATCATGATAACGGTGTACTTGGGGCATGTACCTATCCGGAGGCTGAGGCGAGAAGAGTTCGCATTCTCAAAGAAAACGGTTATAATGCAATCCGTTCTTCACATTATCCATGTTCTAAGGACTTGTTGGATGCCTGCGACCGCCAGGGAATGCTCGTAATGGATGAGTATGTCGATGTCTGGTACATCCACAAGACAAAATATGATTATGTGGATTATCTTCAGGAATGGTGGCAGCAGGATCTTAAAGATATGGTAGAAAAAGACTATAACCACCCGTCTGTGATCATGTACTCTACTGGAAATGAAGTAGCAGAGACCGCACAGAAAAAAGGAATCGAGCTTACCGGAAAAATGACAGATCATCTTCACAAACTTGATCCGTACAGACCGGTAACCTGCGGAATCAATATTTTCTTTAACTTCTTAAGTTCCATGGGAATGGGCGTTTACAGCGACGATAAAGCAGAAAAAAGTGCACAGTCGGCAAAACAGGAAGCTGAGAAAAAAGAAAAGAAGAAACCGGTAGGAAGTGAATTTTATAATACTCTTGCATGTCTGGTTGGAGATTATTTCATGAAGATTGGAGCAACACTTCCGCCATGTGACTGGAAAACAAAAGATGCTTTTGTAAACATGGACATTGCGGGATATAACTACGGACTTTTCCGCTACAGGCACGACCTGAAGAAATATCCACAGCGTCTGATCCTAGGTACAGAGACTTTCTGCAAAGATGCATACAGCTTCTGGGAGATTGCCAAAAAGAATAAACGAATCCTTGGGGATTTTGTCTGGTCAGGATGGGAATATATCGGAGAGACCGGAGACGGTGCCGCAGAATATGAGGATTACAAAGGCAAAATGCCACACACCAGAATGACCGGAAATAACGGACGAATCGACCTTCTCGGAAAACCTCGTGCGGAAGCAGCCTATACAAGAGTTGCTTTTGAACGCGAAACAGGTCCGTTTATTGCCGTAAAACCTGTTTATCAGAAAGAAAAGCTGAATCTGACAGGATGGGCACTTACAAAGGCTCTGGAGAGCTGGTCATGGAGAGGGTGTGCCGGAGAAAAAGCGGAGGTTGAAGTCTTTGCAAGGGCTGCAGAAGTGGAACTTCTGGTCAATGGAAAAAAAGCAGCCCGTGGAAAAGTAAAGAAATGCAGGTCAAAATTCCACATTCCATATGAAGATGGTGAGATTACTGCAATTTCCTATGATAAAAACGGCCACGAGATCAACCGTCAGACTCTTGTAACAGCGAATGAACAGACAATCCTTCATATCAAACCGGAGCAGGAAACAGTGCAACCCGGTAAATTGCTGTTTGTTCCAATGCAGTACGGAGACTTTATCGGGAACTGGAAACCGATGGAAAAACATCATCTCAAGGTTTCTGTTGAGAATGGAACACTTGAAGGTCTGGGAAGTGCCTGCTCCTATGTGGAAGGAAACTATGCACAGGATACCGTTGATACTTATTATGGTGAAGCGATGGCCGTGGTACGCGCCGGAGAAACTGATTCGGTAAAAATCACTGTCTGTGATGAAGAAAAGACATATACCCGTGAGATTCCGATTGTAGCATTAAAATAGAAAGCTATGGGCAATATAAACAAAAACAAATATCACAATTTGTGCAAGATTTCCTGAAAAATTTTGCTTGTGAAAATTCAATAAAAAAATGCTCCCATTTACGGCTGAAAAAGTGCAGTCTGCGAAAAAAATGGGAGCGTTTTTTAAATTTATGTTAAATTTAGAACATAGAAATTGAGGAAGCACTTGAGCGATGAGGCTTACCCATATTTCAGGGAAAGAAAGGAGCTACAAACATGAGCAGAAAAAGAAATATCTGGCGTGGTCTGACTACTCTTACAGCGTCTCTTCTGACCGTTTCTGTTGCGGCAGGACCTGTAGTAGACAGTTATCGTACAGACATCGACAAATTTCTTGGTACAAAGAGCAGTGCGATGGTAACAGACAGTACAGATGAGGATCTGTATACATATAAGTCTGATTATTCCAGCACTACCGAACTTCTTGATTCCATCGAGGATCTCGGAGAACGTATGAGTGAGGAAGGAACTGTTCTGTTAAAAAACGAGAACAATGCACTTCCGCTGACAAAGGATGAGACACAAAAACTGTCTCTTCTCGGATTCTCCAGTTATTATCCGGTTCAGGGTGGTGACATGGGAAGTTCCCTGACCGAAAATGAGGGAACAGATGCAGATACGGTAGATTTTGTTGAAGCATTAGATGCAAAAGGATTCAAGATTAATGAAGATCTTCAGAAACTGTACAAGAGCCTGGAATCAGAATTCAAAACAGAAGTTAATATGTGGGGAAATATCATGGAATATTACCACATTACAGCTCCTGCAACAGATGGCGTTTTTGCAAGCAAAGAGCCTTCACAGGAAAAGATGGACAGCGTAGACAGCCAGTGGAAAGAATCCATGGATGATTACAATGTCATGCTGGTAACGATCGGACGTTCTTCCACAGAGAACGGAACCTATCTTCCGGGTGTGGATGGTGTAGATGCATCTCAGAATCTGAACCAGACTGACCCGCTGGGATTAAGCGATGATGAACGTGACCTGATCAATGCTGCAGTTGAAGAAAAAGAAAACAACGGCGGTAAAGTCATCGTTATGCTGAATAATGCAAACGCTATGGAAATCGACGAGATCAAAAACAACGATGGCGTCGATGCGATCATGGAAGTTGGTTTACCGGGCGGATACGGATTCTATGGTGTTGCAGATATCCTTTCCGGAGAAGCAAATCCGTCCGGTCATCTGACAGATACTTATGCTGTGACAAATGCCAACTCACCGGCAGCACAGAATTTTGGAAACTATGAGTGGACAAATGCAGATCCGTCTGTAAATATCAATGCAGAAGAAGTGGAAGCAGAGGATATTTATACTGGATATAAATATTACGAGACAAGATATGCAGATACGGTACTTGGACAGGGAAATGCGGACGCAACTGTAGGAAGTTCTACAGGAAAAGCATGGGATTATGATGATGAAGTATCTTATCCGTTTGGATATGGTCTTTCCTACACAACCTTTGAGCAGACTCTTAAGAGTGTGGATGTAGACCTTGCTAACAGAACTGTAACAGCAGAAGTAGATGTTAAGAATACAGGTGATGTTGCAGGTAAAGATGTTGTGCAGCTGTATACTTCTGTTCCTTATACAGACTATGATGTAGAAAATAAAGTAGAAAAATCAGCAGTACAGCTTCTCGACTATGAAAAAACAGATATGATCGAGCCAGGCGAAAGCCAGACTGTTACAATTACAGCAGATGCACAGGATATGGCAAGCTGGGACAGCTCCTGCGAGAATGAAACAGGAACAACAGGTAACTGGATACTGGACAATGGAACTTATTACTTCACTGTTGGAAATGGTGCACATGAGGCAGTAAATAACGTGCTTGCTGCACAGGATCAGGATGTTGAGGGAAATAAAGATAATGTACAGACATGGGAACTTGGTGATTTCGATTCCTCTTCCTTTGCAGTAACTTTAAATGGTATACCGGTAGAAAATCAGCTCCAGGATGCAGATCTGAATAACTGGATGGAAGACACCGTTACTTACTTAAGCAGAAATGACTGGGAAGGAACCTGGCCGGAAACATACAAAGACCTGACAGCTACAGATGAGATGATCAGCACTATGGCTGATGACTACAGTGATATCGAAGCAAACGGAGATCCGTCTTCTGTAACCTTTGGGGCAGATAATGGAATGACCTTGGCAAATATGAAGGGGGTAGAAGATATCACAGATGAAAGATGGAGTACACTGATGGATCAGCTTACTCTGGAAGAATGCCTGATCCGTACTGGACTTGGTGGAACCAGCACAAAGGTTATCGAATCTATCACTTCTCCGGAAGCAATCCAGAACGATGGACCGAACGGATTCAACTCTTATCCGCTGGGCCAGTATGCAAACTCCGATGCTTCTACAGGAGATCCTTGCGTGATCGCAGAAGATGATCCGAACCGTGACTACAAGATGGGTGTTATGGCAGTTGAAACTGTAATCGGTCAGACATTCAGCAAACAGCTGGCAGAAGAATGGGGTAAAGCAGTAGGTAACTATTCTCTGTGGGCAAATACAGCAATCTGGTGGGGCGTTGGAACAAACCTTCATCGTACACCATACAATGCACGTAACCATGAATACTTCTCAGAAGATGCAGTTCTGACAGCAGGTCAGGGTGCAGCAATCATCAAAGCCGGACATGAGTATGGTGTACTGATCGCACCGAAACATCTGGCATTTAATGACACAGAGATCAACCGTACAGGTATTGCCGAGTTTATGACAGAACAGGCTGCACGTGAAAATGAGCTTCGTGGTACACAGTCCTGTATCGAAGATGCAAATGCGCTTGCTGTAATGACTACATACAACCGTGTCGGCTGTGTGACAAGTAATGCACATACCGGACTGCTTCTGAATATCCTTCACAAAGAATGGGGCTTCAAGGGCCTGATGTCTGAGGACTTCATTCAGGATCCGGCTTATACGAAGATCCACATGGCAGTACATAATGGTGTAACCATGACATGTAACACCGGTGACAACACCATGGCAGCAGTAGAAGCAGTATGGCCATACTGGAGTGTAGAAAATGCAAGCCAGAGTGAAGAACTTCTGACAGATCTGAAACAGGCAATGCTCTATCAGAATTATGCACTTGCAAACTCAAATGCAATGGATGGTATGTCAACCTCTACACATATCGAGAAACTGAATACATGGTATGATAACCTGATCACAGGTCTTCGTATTGGATTTGGTGTACTGACTGTACTCTGTGCAGCAATGTACCTGCTTGGACTGAAAAAGAAAGAGCAGTAAGGAGGAATAACTATGACTGAAAAGAAAAAAATGGGCGCAGGACTGGTCTTAAGTGTAATCACAGTTCTAGTAACTGTTGCAGGACTGGTTCTGTACATGATGAACTGCAAAACAAACTATTTTGTAAAAACTACTGGTACTGATAATACAATCGTTGCCTGCCTGGCTGTTGCTGCGATTCTTGAAATCGTTATGATCATAGTTTCTGTGAAAATGGGAGCAAAGCCGGTTCTGGATATTATTCCGGTAGCATGCGGTGTGCTGACAGCATATGCGCTGATCGCTTTTGTGGGAAGTAGAATCGCTGCAATCGGATCCATCATGACTTTTGAGAACAACGCTCAGAATATGGCGGATTTAAAAGGTGCGATCATTGGAATGATCGTATGTGCGGTCGCTCTGATCTTCACGATTATTTCCTCCTTCTTCAAAGTAGTAAAGGATTGATTTTATGAGCAAGACAAATAAAGATTTCTGGAACGGTCCACTGACCGGTTCCAGAATCAAATCAGAGGATGTAAAACTTCCGGAGATGTTGATAGGATATTTTATCGGACCGTTCGGAGCACTTCTGGCTTCCGGTATTTTTACCAGTATCCTTCAGAATTATTTTACAGATGTCCTGAAACTGAACCTGACATTTCTGACAACTTTACAGCTGTTCTCGACCATTCTGATCGTAGCAGCAAACCTGATCGTAGGTCAGCTTATTGAGCGTACGAGAACAATGGCTGGAAAGGCAAGACCGTGGATCCTGCTGTCTGCTCTGACTCTGTCCATTGCCTCTGTACTGATGTTTGTAGTTCCTTTTGAGGGAACAGCGAAAATGGTATGGATCGCGATTGCCTACAACCTGTTTTATGCTGTGGCTTATCCGATCTACAATACAGCTAACTCCACACTGATTCCTGTATCTACAAGAAACAGTAAACAGAGAGGTGCACTGGCTTCCTTCACAAATGTGGCAGGACTTGCTGTTATGGGTGCCGGTTCCATGGTATTCCCGATCCTGGTTTCTTTCGCACTGAAAGAAAATCAGCATCTGTGGCTGGTAGCGATGACTGCCATTGCTATTTTTTCTGCACTTACCATTTTCTTACAGTTCAAGTTCACACGTGAGCGTGTAACAGAAGAACAGATTTCACAGGGTGCAACAGAGGAGAAAATCGTTAAAACTGCTTCTCTGAAAGAACAGCTTTCCGCAGTTGCCAGTGAGAAAATGTGGTGGATCGTTATGCTGTTTTACATGGGCTTCCAGTGGAGCGGTGCCATGAAGAATGGTTCCATGACTTATTTCTGTAAGTGGGTAATGGATAATACTTTCTTTGGTACAGCAGATGCCTGGGGCGCTTCACAGTCCCTTTTAAGTATCATGGGTGCAGTTCCGATGGCTGTGGCAGCAGTGGCAATCGTACCGCTCTGTAACAAATTCGGAAAACGTATCGTATGTATGGCCGGCATGCTTCTTGGTGCTGTCGGTGGCGTGATCGCAATCATGGGTAACGGGCAGATTGTTCCTGTAGCAATCGGTGTAGCTCTTAAATGCCTTGGATCTGCTCCGGCATGTTACATGATTCTTGCCATGCTTGCAGACGTAATCGATCATATCGAATACAAAGCCGGAATCCGTACAGATGGACTTACAATGTCTATTTACAGTTCCATCATGGTAGCTGCGACTCCGGTATGTAACTCTATTTTCAGTGCAATCTTAAATGCCAGTGGATATGATCAGGCAGCAGACATTGCTCTTGGTACTGCAGCACAGACAGCAGCAGCACAGACAGCAATCTCTGTCGGATATATCTGGGTAGAGACGATCGCTTATGTAATCTGTGCAGTACTGATTTTCTTCTTCACTATAGAAAAGAATCTGCCGGAAGAACAGAAAGCAATCGCAGCAAGAAAAAATAAATAAAGAGTCGTAAAAGACTGGTGTAAAGAGGCGGTCTTCTGATATATATAAGGTTAGTAAGTGTAAAACTGTGCCTTAAGTATACCGGAAGGCCGCTGTGTATTTATAAGATAAAACGGAAGGAGGAGACTGAACTATGGGTAAAAGAAAATTAAAAACTGTATTCTGGGTATTCCTTCTTCTGATAGTGACAGGTCTGATAGGATGTAAGCAGAAAGAGCCCGAAAAAGAACAGCTTTGTCATATTGTTATGGAAAAGGGGGATGGATATCAGGTGACGGATCCTGTCAGAACAATAAAATCCGGAAGCAATGTGAGCTTTACAGTCACGCTGGATAATAACTGGCAGCTTCTGGGCACAGATTATCATGGCGAGACAGAAATAATAAAAGATGATGATGGAAAAACCGTGGAGATTGTTCTGCATGAAGTAAAATATTCGGAGAGTATCTGCATTCAGGCTGAAAAAGGAAAATATGAGATTTTGTATGATGCCAATGGCGGACAAAACACTTCAGGGGATTCAGACAGAGTGAGCATCTGTTATCGAGGTACTCACCAGAGAATCAATACTTCAATAGGAACGGATCTCTTTTTCAGAAAGGGTTACACACTGCTTGGATGGAATACCAGGGCTGATGGAAGCGGCCAGGCTGTGGGACTTGGAAGCCGGATCGCGTGGAAAGCAGGGCTTGTGCTGTATGCACAGTGGACGCCGTGGACAGACAAGGCAGATTTTATATACAAAAAAGTATCAGGCTTTGCAGTCATAACCGGATATAGCGGCAAGGCACAGCAGATCTGTATTCCACCCAGTCTTGGAGGATTACCGGTACGTACAATCCGGGAGAATGCTTTTGCAGATACAGACTGTAAAACCGTGATTCTTTCGCCGGGAATCTATGAAATTGAAAAGTGGGCATTCAGAAACAGTCATCTGGAACAGTTGTATCTTTATGATGATCTGGAAAAAATCAGTGACTATGCATTTCAGGACTGTGATATGCTGCATACTCTGCATATCAACGCAATCGAGGCTCCGGCCTACAGTGGAAATTATTTCGATACATTCCAGGATAAATATGATCGTCTGCTGAGCATGAAGGATAAAAAGAAGATCGTCCTGTTTTCCGGCTCTTCGACAAGATTTGGTTACGACAGTGAGATGATAGACCAGGCTTTTCCTGATTATGAAGTAGTCAATATGGGAGTTTTTGCCTATTCACCGGCACTTCCGCAGCTTGAACTGATTCGTTCCTGTATGAAGGAAGGAGATGTTCTTATGGATTCTCCGGAATTTGATGCGGCAAACCGGCAGTTCTGTTATCAGAAGGAACTGGATTATGCAACTTTTGCCATGATGGAGTCTGATTATGATGTGTTTGCGCAGCTGGATCTCAGAGAGTATAAACAGATTTTCACTGCTTTTACTGCATATCAGGATGCAAGAGCAGATATGGAAAGAAAAAATTATGATGTCTGCGCATCAGAGTATGACGAGGATGGAAATGAAGTGGAGGAGCCAAGCTACAATGAATACGGGGATTATGTAGTGTACCGTCCGAATTCCACAAGTGAAAAACCGATTTACGGACTTCCGGTAAATTATACAGTAAATGCATATCCGAAGGATACTTATATCGATTCCATAAATACAGAATTTCAAAGATTTCTGGATCAGGGAATAAAAGTTTATTTTACTTACTCACCCAGGAATAAATATGCGCTTTCTGAAGACAGCACACAGGAGGAAAGAATCCGGCTGCATGAATATTTTAAGAGTCAGCTGAATGTTCCTGTCATTTCGGAACTTGAGGATTCTTTGTATACAGGAATTTATCTGTATGGAACGGATAATCATTTGTCTACGGAAGGGGCACAGATCCGGACTGAAAAAGTGATAAGGGATCTGAAAGAACAGTTTGTGAAGGAGGAAAAGAAATGAATTTTATATCACTGACATTTGTTTTCTCCTTTCCGGTGGTAGTGCTTTTGTACTGGAAGATTCCATGGAAATACAGAGAACTCTTTCTACTGGCTGTGAGCTATTTCTTTTACATAAAAGAAAGTTCCTGGGCAGGAGGACTGCTTCTGCTTACAACGGCAATCACGTATCTGGCGGGAATTGCTGTTGAGAAGGGCAGACACAGAAGAGCCTGGCTGATTTTGGCAGTGACTGTATGTCTGGGATTTCTGATCGGTCTGAAATATTCAGTCCCGCCAGTGGGAATCTCATTTTATACCTTCCAGACAATGGCATATGTGATCGATGTGTATCGTGGCGAAATTTCAGCGGAAAAAAGTCCTTTAAGCTATGCTCTGTTTGTATCGTTCTTTCCACAGCTGGTTGCAGGTCCGATCGAGAGAGCAGGTAATCTTCTTGGACAGCTGAAGGAAAAGCATACAATGAGAGGGGAAAATCTGCTGAATGGTTTCTGGCTGATGCTCCGGGGATTTTACAAAAAAGTTGTCGTGGCAGATTATCTGGCGGTATATGTTGATAAAGTATATGCTGCGCCGCAGGATGCCGGAGGGATTGGAGCGGTTCTGGGAACGGCGTTTTTTGCGGTTCAGATTTATTGTGATTTTTCGGGATATACAGATATTGCAAGAGGTGCGGCACGTATGATGGGAATACGGCTTATGGAAAATTTCAGGCATCCTTATCGCGCGGTAAGCATACAGGATTTCTGGAAAAGATGGCATATCAGCCTGACATGCTGGTTTACAGATTATGTATATATTCCACTTGGAGGAAACCGCAGAGGGTTTGCAAAGCGATGCAGGAATGTACTGATCGTTTTTATGCTGAGTGGATTCTGGCATGGAGCGTCATGGAATTTTGTTGTATGGGGACTGATCCATGGAATCTATATGGTTGGTGCTATATGCCTTTCACAGATTAGGAAAGATAAAAAGAGAATCCTTCATCCGGTGGCTGGCTGGATCCTTACGCTGCTTCTTGTGAATATTGCGTGGGTGTTCTTTCGTGCTCCTTCACTTATCGGTGCATGGCGGATTCTGCAACAGCCGTTTGTGAATCCTCTGGGCAGTGGAATAGCTGAGACTATGAGTTTCCTGGGAATTCGGGGATTTGCGATTCTGCGACTTCTTACGACAGGAATTAGCTGGCTGATTCTGGAACGACTTCCTGAGGAGATCGATAAGAACTGCCAGACTCAGAAAGGCTTTTGTATGGCAGCAGTGATTTTTGTTGTTATGGTGACTGTGATTGAATTTTCATGGCTTGGCAGGATGGCATCAGGCGGTGAAAATGCATTTATTTATTTCAGGTTTTAAATATGGATAAAAGAACAGTAAGACGTATTGTTGCAACTGCACTGGCAGTAATTCTGGCTGAACAGGTATTTTTTCTGATCTGCGGTTTTGGACTGCCTGTACAGTTCGGGGATACATTTATGGGAGAACTGAAAAGTAAATATGAGAGGCTGAAGGAAACTTCGGGAAAGCGAATTGTGCTTGTCGGAGGAAGCGGAGTGGCTTTTGACTGTGACAGTGCCCTGATGGATGATTTTTTTCCTTCATATGAAATAGTTAATTTCGGTATGTATGCAGGTCTTGGAACCAAGGTAGTTATGGATCTTTCCGAAAATTATATTCATGAAGGAGATATCGTAATCCTTTCCCCGGAGCAGAGTGAGCAGACATTTTCCGATTATTTTAACGGAGAATACATGTGGCAGGCTGCTGATGGAGCCTTTGGAATGCTTCGTGATCTGAAAAGTGAAAACTTTGAGGCGATGCTGGGAAATTTTCCACGGTTTGCACTGGAAAAGCTGAATTATGTAATGAAAGGGCAGAAGCCTCAGACGGACAGCATTTATCAGAAGAAATCCTTTAATACATACGGAGATATCGAACTGGATACATGTCGGGAAAACATCCTTCCGAATGGTTATGATGTGAACCAGAAAGTAAGATTTACAGAAGATGTAGTTCAGCCGGAATTTATGGACTATATGAATGACTGGGCCAAAAGACTTGAAAAAAAAGGGGCTGTGGTCTGGTATCGGTACTGTCCGGTAAATAAACTGTCTGTGGAAGATATGGATGACCTGGCAGCATATGATGTATTTTTGCGTCAGAAACTGGATTTTCCTGTTATAGGAAATCCGAAAAACAGTCTGATGGAAGCGGAGTGGTTTTTTGACACCAATTTTCATCTGAATCAGCCAGGAAAAGAGGTAAATACCGTGCAGCTGATCCGCGATATGAAAGCGATGCTGGGGGATGACAGAGCTGTAACTGTGGAACTCCCGGAGAAACCTCACAGAACGTGGGGAGATGTATCTGCAGAAACCAGAATATGGACTGCAAAGGACAGTGAGACATATCAGGGTGAAGAAACGATCGTGATCCCGGAGAATGTGACACAGATTGAAGACTATGCTTTTTCGAATTGTGCAGGTCTTAAGCAAATTGTGCTTGAACAGAAAGATCCTTCGAAATGTATTGTGGGTCAGCATCTTCTGGATGGTACAGGTGCAGAAATCCTTGTTCCGCAGATGTCTGTAGACAGTTATAAGCGAAATTATTTCTGGTCAGTGTATGCCGGCAGGATCGGGAAAGTTACTGCTCACGCAGAAAAATAAACCAACCACGTTCAAAAGAAATCTGATACGGAAAATCATGATACAATGCAGATACGATAAAAGTGAGACTATAAATTTTGAACTGTAAAATCAGGATTGTGAAATTGATAATATGAAATTGGAGGAAAAACATGAAGACAAAACAGGCTTTGAATCCATACATGCCAAGCTGGGAATATGTTCCGGATGCAGAACCACATGTTGTAGGAGACCGTGTGTATGTTTACGGTTCTCATGATATATTCAACGGACTGAATTTCTGCCTGGGCGATTATGTCTGCTGGTCGGCACCGGTGGATGATCTTGGTAACTGGCATTATGAGGGCTGCATTTATAAGAGAGAACAGGATCCGGCAGCACCGAGAATCCGTCTGACAAATGGCCTTGCAGCGCCGGATATGGTGCAGGGACCGGATGGAAGATTTTATTTGTACTATTTCATGGGTGGTACAAAGATGATCTCCGTAGCTGTATGTGATGAACCGGCAGGAAAATATGAATTTTACGGGTATGTAAAATACAGTGACGGTATTGCAATTGGCAAAAAAAATGAGCCGTTCCAGTTTGATCCGGGTATCTTTATGGATGATGATGGAAAACTGTATCTGTATACAGGTTTTGCACTGGCAGGAAACCCGATCCTTCTGGATGGATCGAAACCGACAGAACATGGCCCGATGTGTTTTGAACTTGATCCTTCTGATATGCTGACGGTACTGAATGGACCGTCCTATATTGGAGTTGCTGGCGAAAAGGAATCCATCGGTACTCCTTATGAGGGACATTCTTTCCTTGAAGCAAGCTCCATGCGTAAATTTAATGGTACATACTATTTCATTTACAGCACAATGAACAGCCATGAACTCTGCTATGCGACAAGTGACAGCCCGGTTAAAGGATTTCAGTATGGCGGTATTCTGGTAAGTAACGGTGATGTAGGTCTTGAAGGTGTACCGGATGTGAAGCATGCGAGATGCAATACCGGAAATACACATGGCAGTATCATTGAATTAAATGGAAAATATTTTGTTTTCTATCACAGACACAGTAACCGTAAGCAGTCTTCGCGTCAGGCTATGGCAGAAGAAATCCGTTTTGAAGACGGAAAATTTTATCAGGCAGAGATGACTTCCTGTGGATTAAACGGAGGCCCGCTGGAAGGAAAGGGGACTTATCCGTCATATATTGCATGTAATCTGTATGGAAAAAAAGGAACCCGTTTCTTAAGTATGATCAAACACCCGAAAAACGGAACTCCGTATCTGACACAGGATGGAAAAGACAGAGAATCCGGACCGGATCAGTATATTGCAAATATGTGTGATAGTGCACTGGCAGGGTTCAAATACTTTGATCTCAGTGAAACAAAAGAGATCAGTGTGGCAATAAAGGGGCGCGCGGAAGGTACACTGTATGTCCGTACCAGTGAAAACGGCGAAGCCGTTGCAACGATTGCTGTCAGTCCATGTAAGGAACTGAAAGAGTTCTCATCTGCTGTCCAGACTTCCGGAAACAGAGAGGCTTTGTTCTTTACTTTTGAAGGAAAAGGAAGCTTTGACTTTATTTCGTTTACTCTGAAATAAAAAGCCGAGATAAAAAATGGATTGTTTCCTGTGCTTTTTCTTGTTATACTACAAGTATCATTATATGAGAAGGCACGGGGGATGAACATGCTTCGTATTGCAACAGTGGAAGATGATGCGCATGATCTGGAAGCGTTGCGAACTCACCTGAATCGATACGAAAAAGAAAACGGACTGAAATTTCTGATTACGGAATTTCAGGATGGAGAAGACATCGTGACGGAGTATTCCGCGGATTATGATCTTATTCTCATGGACATTGAGATGGCTTTTCTGAACGGAATGAAAGCCGCCGAAAAAATCCGCGAACTGGACAAGGACGTTGTTATTATATTTATAACCAATATGCCTCAGTATGCGATTCAGGGATATAAGGTAAATGCTCTGGATTACATGCTGAAGCCTATTTCGTATTTCTCTTTTTCGGAGAGTATGGGAAGAGCGCTTCACAGAGTAAAAGTACAGGAAAAAGAATTTATTACTATAGCGTTGAAAGGCGGCAAAAAGAAACTGGATATTGGACAGATCTGTTATGTGGAGGTGCAGGATCACCTTCTGATCTATCATACAACAGAGGGAAACTTTGTTACCAAGGGGACAATCAGGGATGCGGAGAGCCAGCTGGATGCAAAGCGTTTCTTCCGGTGTAACAGATGTTATCTGGTAAATCTGGAATATGTAGATAATTACATGGGAAGTGATGTCAGCGTGAACGGAGATACAATTCAGGTAAGCAGGAGCAGACGCAAACCATTCCTGGACGCATTAAATGAATATTTGAATGAGGTGGGCAAATGAACACAGCAGAGGTGCTAAATACACCAGGGTATTACTATGCCATAGCTTATGCTTTATCCGTATTTGTGATCACATGTACGAATGAAAGAAAAATCGGGAGATGGAAGCTGGCAGCAGTAAGCTGTGCTCAGTTTGCCCTCCTTTTATTTTTTATGACTGTGACAGATGGAGTAAGACAGGAATTGTTTGTTCCGTCGATGTTGCTGATAGTGTTGCTTCTTCTGGGATATATTTATATCTGTAATGATTTTTCGCTCAGAGAGGCGGGATTTTACTTCGTAAAGGCGTTTATCAACGGAGAGTTTGCGGCTTCTCTGTGCTGGCAGATATATTATTATCTGAGATATGTAAGAGGAATGCAGGGAGAGCTTTTAAAATGGGTGGAACTGATTCTTGTTTATGCCGTGATCTTTACCATGCTGGCATTGATGGAGTTGAATCTCAAAAAAGATCTTGAAGAGCTTCATATTACAAGAAGAGAATTACTGGTGGTCATTATCATTGCTGCCTCGGTATTTGCCATGAGTAATCTGAGTTATCTGGATCAGAATGGACTGTTCAGCGGAACCTTTGTTATGGATATTTTTATTATCCGTACACTCGTGGATTTAAGCGGGATTGCCGTACTGTATGCATATCATGTTCAGGTCAAAGAAATTCAGATCCGCTTTGAGAAAGAGACACTTCATAATATTATGGAGATGCAGTACAAGAACTACCAGCTGTCAAAAGAAAATATTGATATGGTAAACCGGAAATATCATGACCTGAAGCATCAGATCAATCTTCTCAAGACTCAGGCTTATGTCGGAAAGTCTACAAGTTATCTGGAAAAAATGGAACGCGAGATAAGGGTATACGAAACTCAGAACAAGACCGGAAACCAGATACTGGATGCAGTGCTGACAAATAAGGCAATGATATGCCAGAACAAAGAAATAGAACTGAAGTTTATCGTAGACGGGGGAGCTCTGTCTTTTATGGAAGATATGGATGTGAGTGCATTGTTTGGAAATATGCTGGATAATGCGATTGAAAGTGCAGAAAAGCAGCGGGAGAAACAAAAACGTCTGATCTGGCTTTATGTGACAAAAGAGAAACAGTTTGTGCGCATCCGTACAGAAAACTACTGCGATGAAAAGATACAGTTCAAAAACGGAATGCCTGTAACGACCAAGAAAGACAGACGCCTCCATGGATATGGAATGAAGAGTATAAAAAGTACGGTTGAGAAGTACCACGGATCAGTCGTTGCTGCGCAGGAAAATAACTGGTTTGAGCTGAAAATACTGCTTCCTGCAGGAGGATAAAGACAGTGAAAAAAATATTAAAATAAATGCAAAAAAAGTGTTGACAATGTAAAATGTGTTATGTATAATTAACCATGCGTTTGGAAAAGACGCACTTCAAATTGCATAAGAGATTATGAGTTCGGAGTCAGGAGAAGTACTCAAGAGGCCGAAGAGGTGCCCCTGCTAAGGGTATAGGTCGGGTGACCGGCGCGAGGGTTCAAATCCCTCCTTCTCCGTTTGAAGTTTTTGAATTTTAAAAAATAAAAAACTTCAAAAAAGTGCTTGACATTCAGAAATGAATGTGATAAAGTAAACGAGTTGCTGATGCAACGACGAATCACAAAAAGTCATTTA